>ULXU01046383.1_pt1 | contig 38192 bp, 34 predicted proteins | sample 1961521 | NCBI WGS metagenome assembly ULXU01 (sample SAMEA4835845, study PRJEB28245) | human gut metagenome | biome: gut microbiome; material: fecal sample | place: Denmark | collected 2008
CTATTTTAGTTCGGAAAGCATGATTTGTCGAATGAATTTTCTATAAACATTTTACGGGGGCTGCCCCGGTATCATTTGATGAGGTAGAAAAGTTGACAGAAGAGAAATATACGATCCGAAAGTATAAAAGAATTTTATTTTATGTGGTGATATGTGTGCTGCTTGCGGCATTCCTTTTGGGACAATATATTTACCCAAGTGAACGGGAAACGGTCACGGAGGAAAGCATTACTTATACCGGAACCTTTTACCGGGTGCTGGCAGACGGAATCAAAGAGGAAATCCCGGTTCCGGGCAAATGTGATGTGCCTGCCGGAGAGCCTCTGGTCATTCGGTCAGTGCTCCCACAGGATTATCATGAAAATACAATCGCCATCAGGTCCTCTCTGGAGAATGTGCGCATTTACATCGGAGGGGAACTGAGGACGGTGTATGATACGGAGAATACCAGACCTTTTGGGAAAAATTCTGCCAGCCGGTATGTGTTCTGCGAGACATCAGGCGAGGACGCGGGAAAGGAAGTGCGGATCGAACTGCAGTCCTTTACCCACAAGTATTCCGGTGTCGTCAATACGGTATATTGTGGGGATAAATCAGATATCTGGGCATATATGTTCCACTGCTATTTTATGGTAACTCTGATCGCCTGCGCCATGCTGTTTGCCGGACTGGTCGTGCTGATCATCAGTCTGGTGCTTGATATTATATATAAGACGAGATTTGATTTGGAGTATCTGGGATGGTGCATGATCCTGGGAGCAGTGTGGATGCTGGGGGAATCGAAGCTGCGTCAGCTGTTTGTTTCCAATGCTTCTATTCTGTCGAATATGTGCTTTTTCGTTGTGATGATCTGCCCGGTTCCAATCCTGTTCTATATTGACAGTGTGCAGCAGGGAAGGTACCGGAAGGTCTATCATGTGGCAGAGTGTATCACTTGTGTGAATTTTGTACTATGCATGGCCTTACAGGTACTAAATATCGCAGATTTTATCTCGACAATGTTTTTGTCCCACATGGTGATCGCAGGAACTTTCCTGACGGTATTTATCACCATTTGCAGGGATCTTATACAGGGAACAGCGAAACATTACAAGCTTCCGTTGATTGGACTGGTGGCTGCCATGGCCGCAGTCATGCTGGAGGTGACAGCGGTGTATCGTGTTGTGTCTCTGTCCGGAATCTTTATCGCAACAGGACTGGTGGTTCTGCTGGTTGTTACGCTGATCCAGACAATGGACCATATCCGCGAGCTGGAGCTGGCCAGGCAGAGAGAGGCCAGGGAAAGCCTGGATTATCTGACAGGTCTTCCCATGCGTCATAAGGGTGAAAAGCTGATCCTTGAGAAAATGCAGAAGCATGATGGCTATCTGGGATTTGTTGATATGGATAATCTGAAGAAGATCAACGATGTCTATGGGCATAAGGCAGGGGATCGTGCTCTCAGGCTGGTAGGAGCAATGCTCACAGAGTGCATGGAGAACGCAGTGGTCTGCCGGCTGGGAGGAGATGAATTCCTGTTCTATCTGCCGGAGGCATCAGAAGCAGAGATGAGCATGCGGATAAGAAAGCTGTTTGATAGCTTTGGTGCGGCAAAAAATGTCACGGCAGAGACTTCACCGGCATCCCTGTCCTGCGGTCTGTGCATGTGCAGACAGGGAGGAAACTTTGAAGAATATTATATAAGAGCGGACAAGGCATTGTATTATGTCAAACAGAACGGCAAGAACAGTTACCGGTTCTATGAGGAACTGGAGGAACAGCAGCCGGATGCTGACTACAGCAAATAACAAAACCAAAAGAATGATCCAAGAAAGGGTGCCAGATAAGCAGGCATCCTTTTTCTATAAATTTTTTATTGAAAAGTTTACAAAATTTTACGATAATGTTCAAAAATATACAATTTATCAAAAGTGATGTAGACAAACAATAAAAAAGTGGGTAATATGTATATATAATAAGCTCGACAGACAAAAAGTATGTATAATATGCTACATAATTAAAGCAAGAAATATAAAATAGGGAGGAATGTTGTCGATGAAACAGTTCAGCTATGTTATTAAGGATGAAATCGGTCTGCATGCACGTCCTGCGGGACTGCTCGCCAAGGAAGCGAAAAAGTATCAGAGTACAGTGACACTTTCCTGTAAAGGGAAATCAGCTGCAGCAAGCAAGCTGATGGCGATCATGGGAATGGGTGTGAAGCACGGAGACAACGTGGAAGTCACGATAGAAGGAGCGGATGAAGATACCGCCGCAGCAGAGCTTCAGAAGTTTTTTCGTGAGAACCTCTAGGAGATGACCTGTACGACAGAGTTTGGAAGGTAGAAAATGGAAAAATATATTGGAAAATCCGTATATAAGGGAACAGCGATCGGACCTGTCAGTGTTTTGAAGAAAAAGGATAGTCTCGTTAAGAGAATCCATATTGACAACACAGCGGAAGAACTGAAACGGCTGGATGCGGCTAAGGAACGTACGATGACGCAGCTGGGACAGTTATACGAGAAGGCTCTGCAGGAGGTCGGAGAAGTCAATGCAGCCATTTTCGAGGTGCATCAGATGATGCTCGAGGATGACGATTATCAGGATGCCATACACAGCATGATTCAGAACGAAGAAGTGAATGCAGAGTATGCGGTGGCAGTGACCGGTGATAATTTTGCAGAGATGTTCGCCAACATGGATGATGAATATATGCAGGCTCGCTCTGCGGATGTCAGGGATATCTCCAACCGGCTCGTCCGCAATCTGTCCGGGGAGGAGCAGATTGACTGGAGTACCATGGAGCCATCGATCATTGTGGCAGATGATCTGACACCCAGTGAGACGGTACAGATGGATAAGAGTAAGATCCTGGCATTTGTCACAGTACATGGTTCGACGAATTCCCATACTGCGATCCTGGCACGTATGATGAATATTCCGGCACTGATAGGGGTACCATTGGAACTGGAGAAAATCCATAACGGAACCCGTGCTATTGTGGACGGCAGGGAAGCGGTATTTTACCTGGATCCGGAGGAAGAGCAGCTCCGGCAGGCAGAAGCGGCACAGCAGACGGAGCAGAGACTAAGAAGCCTGCTGGCAGATTACAAGGGACGTGAATCCGTGACAAAGAGCGGACGCAAGGTCAATGTATATGCCAATATCGGCAGCGTATCGGATGTGGCATATGTACTGGAGAATGATGCGGAAGGGATCGGCCTGTTCCGCAGTGAATTCTTATATCTCGGAAGGGATTCTCTTCCGGATGAGACAGAACAGTTCAATGCTTACCGTCAGGTGCTGCAGATGATGGCAGGGAAAAAGGTCATCATCCGTACCCTTGATATCGGTGCGGACAAAAATGTAGATTACCTCGGACTGGGCAAGGAAGATAATCCTGCCATGGGATACCGTGCGATCCGGATCTGTCTGGAGCAGCCGGAGATCTTCAAGACCCAGCTGAGAGCACTTCTCAGGGCGGCAAAATACGGAACACTGGCCATTATGTATCCGATGATCATTTCCGTGGAGGAAGTGCTGGATATTCAGAAAATCGTGGCTGAGGTGGCTAAGGAGCTGGAGGAAGAAAAGCTTCCTTACGCAATTCCGGAACAAGGAATTATGATCGAAACTCCTGCGGCTGTCATGATGAGTGAAGAGCTGGCGGAGCATGTTGATTTCTTCAGTATCGGCACGAATGATCTGACACAGTATACTCTGGCTATCGACAGGCAGAACAATAGACTGGACAGATTCTATAATCCACATCATGAGGCAGTCCTGCGTATGATACAGATGACTGTTGATGGGGCACATAAGCATGGAAAATGGGTCGGCATCTGCGGAGAGCTGGGAGCGGATACGACACTGACCACACGATTTGTACAGATGGGAATTGATGAACTCAGTGTGGCACCGTCCATGGTGCTGAATGTCCGTAGTAAAATATGCGAAATGGAGTGAGAGATTCATGAGAATATACAAAGCGAAAGATTATGCAGATATGAGCAGAAAGGCTGCAAATATTGTATCGGCACAGGTTATTATGAAACCGAACTGTGTCCTCGGACTGGCTACGGGATCCACACCCATCGGTCTGTATAAACAGCTGGTGGAATGGTTCCGCAAGGGAGATCTGGACTTTTCTGAGGTTATGACGGTGAACCTGGATGAATATAAAGGCCTGAGCCGGGAAAACGATCAGAGTTATTACTATTTTATGCACCAGAATCTGTTTGACCATGTGAATATCCCGGTGGAAAATACACATCTGCCAAACGGAATGGAGCCGGATTCGGAGAAAGAATGCCGTAGATATACGGAACTGATCCAGTCACTGGGCGGCGTGGACTTGCAGCTGCTGGGAATCGGACATAACGGGCACATCGGTTTCAACGAACCGGGAGAGAGTTTTGACAAGCAGGTACATTGCGTGAACCTGACAGAGTCTACGATCGAAGCCAACAAGAGATTCTTCGCATCGGCGGAGGATGTTCCGAAGCAGGCATACACCATGGGGATCAAGACCATTATGCAGGCGAAGAAAATATTGATCGTAGCCAGCGGCGAAGACAAGGCGGAGATCGTACAGAAAGCTTTTTTCGGCCCCATTACACCGCAGGTGCCGGCATCGGTATTACAGCTTCATAATGATGTAACGCTGGTGGCAGACGAAGCAGCGCTCAGTAAGCTTTCTGAATAAGAAAGGGGAAGCTGATAGGTCATGAGAATCAGAAATGCAAATATATATACAGAAGAGCATCAGTTTGTCAGAGGGGATGCAGCCGTGGAGAACGGCAGGTTCGTAAGCTGTACCGGGGATCCGGCAGGTGAGGAAGCTGTTGTGGATGCGGAAGGCATGTATCTGATACCGGGACTGGTGGATATCCACTTCCATGGTTGTAAGGGTGCGGATATGTGTGACGGTACGAAGGAAGCACTGGATGTCATCACATCATATGAAGCCTCTGTCGGTGTGACAAGTGTCTGCCCGGCTACCATGACGATACCTAAGGATGAACTGATGGAGGTCATGAAAAATGCCGGCAGCTATGAGTATTCCGGTGGATCCCACCTGGTGGGCATCAATATGGAAGGACCTTTTATCAGTCCGGCGAAAAAGGGTGCTCAGGCTGCAGAAAATATCATGCACTGCGATTATGAATATTTCAGCAGGCTGCAGAAAGCAGCGAACGGGCTGATCAAGCTGGTAGATATCGCACCGGAGGAGCCGGGAGCGATGGAATTTATCGACAGAGCCAAAGGAGAAGTGGTCATTTCACTGGCGCATACAGCTTCCGATTATGATACAGCAAGGGAAGCCATTGAACATGGAGCATCTCATGCGACACATTTATATAATGCAATGCCGCCGCTGAACCACAGGGAGCCCGGCGTGATCGGAGCAGTGAGGGATTCAGAGAAATGTCATCCGGAGCTGATCTGTGATGGTGTACACATTCATCCGTCAGTGATCCGTGCAACATTTGCGATGTTTGGTGCTGACCGCATGATCCTGATCAGTGACAGTATGCGTGCAACGGGCCTGGAGGATGGTGAATATACTCTGGGAGGACAGCCGGTTACCGTCAGAGGCAATCTGGCTACCCTGCATGACGGCACGATCGCCGGATCGGCGACGAATCTGATGGATTGTATGCGGTTTGTAGTAAAAACCGTAGGCCTCCCGTTAGAGACGGCAGTGATGTGTGCCACGGAGAATCCGGCGAAGGAGATCGGCATTTTCAATGAAGTGGGCAGTATATCCGTTGGTAAGAGGGCAGATTTCGTACTCCTGGATCAGGAACTGAACATTGCAGCGGTATATATCGACGGAAAGGAGTTCACATGTTAGATTTTTTGAAAGGTAAGCGAAAAGGTAATTGTATCGGATCTCCCTGTAAGGGAAAGGCAGTTGCTCTTACGGAGGTGCCGGATCCTACATTTTCCGAGAAGATATTGGGAGACGGATTTGCAGTGATCCCCTCTGAGGGAAAAATATATGCTCCCGCAGACGGAGAGGTGACCGTGGTATTTGATACGCTGCATGCGATCACCATGACAACGGATCAGGGAGCGGAGCTTCTGATTCACATCGGACTGGACACCGTGACACTCAAGGGAGCCCCCTTCACGGCACATGTTGCTGCCGGAGACCATGTCAAAAAGGGCGATCTTCTGCTGGATGCGGATCTGGAGAAGATTCAGGAAGCCGGACTGCATATCATCACTCCGGTACTGGTCTGCAATACCGATGAATATAACAAGATCAGTATTCTGAAAGAGGGAGAGGTATCTCCCGGCGAGGACGTGCTCCAGATCTCTTAAGAGCGGTACGTCCGTATCAACTAACGAAACTGACCGGAGCTGTTCCGGTTTAGTATAATGTAAAGGAGGAGAAATGTATGAAGTTTCTTCAAAAACTGGGTAAAGCGTTAATGCTTCCCGTAGCGGTTCTGCCGATCTGCGGTATCCTCATGGGTATTGGTTACTGGTTGTGCCCGGCAACGATGCAGGGTGGTGAGATCCAGGGCGCGGCAAATCTGATCGGTCTGTTCCTCGTAAAAGCAGGTGGTGCTTTGATCGACAACATGGCGATCCTGTTCGCAATTGGTGTAGGTGTCGGTATGTCAGAGAAAAATGACGGTACCGGAGGCATCGCAGCTCTGGCTTCCTGGCTGATGCTCACAACACTTCTGTCTACCGGATTTGTTACGACCATTATGCCCTCCATCGCTGAGGATGCTACCAAGACACTGGCATTCAATAAGATTGCGAATCCCTTTATCGGTATTATTGCCGGTATTATCGGTTCCATGTGCTACAACAAGTTCAAGGATACCAAGCTTCCCGACTGGCTGTCCTTCTTCAGTGGTAAGCGCTGCGTAGCTATCGTAGCAGGTGTGGTATCTATTCTGGCATCTGTTGTACTGCTGTTCGTATGGCCTTTACTGTTCGGCGGTCTGGTAGCTCTCGGTGAAGCTATTGTAGGTCTGGATGTAGTCGGCGCAGGTATTTATGCTTTCCTGAACCGTCTGCTGATCCCTACCGGATTACATCACGCACTGAACAACGTATTCTGGTTCGATACCATCGGACTGGGAGACCTGCAGCACTTCTGGAAAGGTGAGACAAGCGCTGATGTATCCTGGAGCCTTGGAATGTATATGTCCGGCTTCTTCCCTTGTATGATGTTCGGTATCCCCGGTGCAGCTCTGGCAATGGTAAAATGTGCAAAGCCCGCTAAGAAAAAGGCAGCGATCGGTCTGGTAGCTTCCGCAGCAATCTGTTCCTTCATCTGCGGCGTTACCGAGCCCTTTGAGTTTGCATTCATGTTCTTAGCTCCCGGACTGTATGTGATCTACGCAGCACTGTACGGCATCTTCACCATGATCACTGTTGCCCTCGGCTTCCGTGCAGGCTTCAGCTTCTCCGCAGGTGCGATGGATCTGCTGTTCTCATCCTCCCTGCCTGCAGCAGCCAGAATCTGGCTGATCATCCCTCTGGGTATCGCAGCATTTGCTGTATTCTATTTCGTATTCCTCTTCGCTATCAAGAAATGGGATCTGAAGACCCCCGGTAGAGAAGATGATGATGTAGAAGCAGAGAAGAAGATCGAGCTGGCAAATGATGATTTCGCAACAATCGCAGCAACCATTCTGGAAGGCTGCGGCGGCAAGGACAACATTGCAAGCATTGACAACTGCATCACAAGATTGAGACTGGAAGTAAAAGACATTACCGCAGTGAATGATAAGGTGATCAAATCTGCAGGCGTAGCCGGTGTCATGAAACCCGGTAAGACCTCCGTTCAGGTAATCATCGGACCTAAGGTTCAGTTCGTAGCGGATGCATTTTCCAAGCTTTGCGAATAATAAAGAACTGATAAAACTGAATATATGACCGGAAGAAAGACCTGCCTGGGAAGACCACGCAGGTCTTTCTTTCCAAATGGGTAAAAAATATAGGAATTCCCGGAGGCCTGTGCTATACTGATAACATAAATTCACAAAACACATGATATCTGCAGATTAAGGGGGATTTCTTATGACAGAACAACAATATGCAAGAGCAAACAGGCGGGGAATGCTGGCAGCAGTCATTATATTTGGTTATGTCGCATTGACAATGGCAGCAGCACTGGCAGCGCAGAAGGATGGAAATTCAGGGAAAATACTGATCCAGCTGATCACATCGGTATTGGTCATTATAATGTCGGTTCTGGGGTATCTGTTCCAGAAGCGGACACATATCGGAGAGGTGATGATCGCTTCGGCCATGGCTGTGGGGTATGTAGTTGTCATACTGCTCAATTCTGCAAAAGAGACCTGGGCATATGCGGTTCCACTGGTCATTGCCGTGATGGTATACATGAACATGCGGCTTATGATGATCGCCAATACGGTGGTACTGGCAGCCAATGTGATCAGGATCCTCATGCACCTGAAAATGAATGGAGGGCAGGCGGCCGGTGGGGCCTTTGTAAATGATTTCCAGTCTTTCTTTGTATTGTTCCTTACAGCCTATGCTTCCATCAGTATTACCAAAATGCTGATCATCTTCTTCAATGAGAATATGACGGCAATCCGGGAGGCAGCTGACAGGCAGGCAGACAGCAACAGGAAAATGACTATCGTGGCGGAGAATATTACGAAGAATTTCGGAGAAGCCATGGGAATGCTGGAGGAACTGGAGAAAAGCATTGATATCAACCATAATTCCATGAAGGATATCGCAGACAGCACTGAGAGTACAGCAGACGCAATCCAGAAGCAGGCACTGATGTGTACAGAGATTCAGGAGAATACTGATGCAGCCGGTAAAGAAATCAATGAAATGGTGGCAGCCTCTGACCAGACCGGCAGGACGGTAAGCGACAGCCAGAAGGTGGTGCTGGAACTGAAAGCGCAGGAGCAGCGTGTGAAGGAAGCCAGTGATGTCATTGTACAGGTAGTGGGTAATCTGACGGAGAAGGTAGGCGAAGTACAGAATTTCATCGGTTCTATTCTGAATATTTCCAATCAGACGAACCTGCTGGCACTGAATGCATCCATTGAAGCGGCGAGAGCAGGAGAAGCGGGCAGGGGATTTGCTGTTGTGGCAGATGAGATCAGGCAGCTTTCCGAGCAGACGAAAGAGGCTACGGCACGTATCACGGAGATCATCCAGTATCTGATCGAGGATACGCAGAAGGCCAATGAAAGCATTCAAAGCTCCGTGGAAGCTGTCAGCAGTCAGAGTACCCTTATCGATCAGACCAGAGAGCAGTTTGGGGATGTCGGTAAGAATGTGGAGACATTGCTGGCCAATATCCATACTGCGGAACAGAGTATACAGAAAATTCTGAATTCCACATCTGCGATATCGGATAATATTACCCATCTGTCAGCCACCGGTGAGGAGGTGGCTGCGGCATCTACAGAAGGAATGCGTGTGACCGCAGAGACCGTGGAAAGCATGAAGAAGTGTAAGGAGATTCTGAATAATATTTATCTGTTGGCAGAGGATCTGAAGAGTTCCGTACAGGAATAATTTCCTATAATTTAATAAACAGTTTATTGACATTTACTTTGGAAATGATAAAATCATGACGGATAAAAATCAGTGGGCCTGATGCCTGCGGAATGTATTGTAATGTAATGGAGAGAAAAGTCATGAAAAAATCAAAAGGAAAGAAGGGAAACGGGGGATTTTCATTAGTAGAGCTGATCATTGTAATAGCTATCATGGCAGTGTTGGTGGGAGTACTGGCACCGCAGTATCTGTCTTATATACATAAGGCAAAGGTGGCGGCAGATCAGGCGAATCTGAAGAATTATTATACGGAGATCCAGATGGATTATATTACTACAGGAAAGTATAATTCCATGGTACCTACCGAACTTAATAGCCGTGAGGATTATATGCAGAGGGAAATTCATTTTCTAAACGGTCAGACCGTGAAATTAAAAGCAGGATATTTTGCTGTGACAGTAGATACCAGGAGTCAGGGAGGCTACAATATATGCTATCATTGTGATCTGTGCACGGCTGCTGATGCAGATGAGCAGACAAAACAAAAGCACTTGGAGACTTGTATGATTACATTTCTGTGATGGCGCTTGAGAGGAATATGTTATCTTCCCAGACATAACCCGATATTATCAGAAATATAGCAGATGTGCCCATGCTTCCCGGCGTAGGCGGCTGCCTGTCTGCGGATGGCAGGAACCGTTGCGTATTCCAGGGTGTAAGCGGTACAGCCGTGTGACATAGCAAAATCTAAATAATCAGTATAGTATTCACGTGTACTTTTATCGTTTATGGTATAGGTATCATTTGAAAAATCGTACGCAGTAAAAACGTTCTCTTGGTTTACCCCATCGATGAGAACGTTTTTTTCTGCTGTAAGATATTTTTTTACAAAACAGTCCCCGCCGTTGATCATGATCTTTTTGCCGGTATGGTCCATATAGTCCAGAATCGTAAGGATTCCGTCATAGATGGATTCCTGCGGATAGTTATAGTATACATCCGTGTTATCGACAAAAAAGCCGTCCACACCCTTCTGTACCAGGGCGTCTACTCTGGAAGCTGTACATGCCTGCCATTCCGGAGCTGAGACATCGATCCATTTTTCCTCCGGCCAGTTCTCATAGGCACCCAGAGTATATTTCTCAAAGTCTGTATCATAGGACCGGAAGTTCTCGATCGATCCGATATTGATATAGGAATAGATTTCACGGACACCATTTTCTCTTAAACGGTCAATGTCATTTTGGGAAAAATATTCCGCATCTATGACAAGCAGATCAATGTCAGAAAGTTTTTCTGTGATCTCAGGATCTTCGCCGATCAGGACAACGTATTTTTCTGCACTATCGGAGGTGCTGACGGAGCAGGCACTGAGCTGGGCTGTAGATAATATTAGAATGAGAACACATATTATTTTTATGAATAGCTTCGTTTTCCTCAATTAACGGTACCTCCTTTTTCACTTGAGCTGCTTCAATATTTGTATCCAGGTAATTATACTATAGATGGCTCTACATTTCATTTATTTCTGTTAACTATTCAGAGCCATGCAAAATACTGCATTCAGGCAGATAATGTCGAAAAAAAATCTGTAAAAATATTAAAAGGGGCGAAAAATATTGAAAAATGTGGTATAATTTTTTTTGTAAATATAAGATGATACCGGGACAAAAAATCCCCGGATTTGATGCGTTCAGCGGTTAAGACAACCGGGAAAGTAGGAAGTTATATGAAGATTCAGGATTTTTGTGACATGGACAAATTTGAGCAGATCATGAAGAACTGGGCAAGCAGTACAGGACTGGCAACCGTGGCTGTGGGTGCAGACGGAAAATATATTAGTGGCTGTTATAATTTTACGGAGTTCTGTATTGATCTGACGAGAGGAAGCGCAGAAGGGAAAAAGCGCTGCGAACAGTGTGACAGAGAAGGTCATGGTGTATATCCTTGTCATGCGGGACTTGTGGATTTCGGTATTCCGATCACACTAGAGGATGGAACCGTGCTGGGCAGTATTATCGGAGGACAGGTGCTGCCGGAGAATCCGGATGAGGAGAAGTTCCGTCAGACAGCAAGGGAACTTGGCATTGATGAGGATAAATATATCAAGGCCTTGAAAAAGGTGAATGTGAAGACAAGGGAGCAGATCGACGCTTCGGCAAATCTGCTGGGAGATGTGATCAATATGTTCGTGAGAGCCAGCTACGCCAACCAGAAAAATGAGAATCTGGTAGGTGAGTTAAAGGGTGGCATTACGAAAGCTGCAGAACAGATCGAGGAAGCAACGGACAAGACCAAGGAAATCGATGGTTACAGCAAGAGACAGCAGATTCTGGCACTGAATGCTTCGATTGAGGCTGCAAGAGCCGGAGATCAGGGCAAGGGCTTCGCCGTGGTGGCAACGGAAGTACAGAAGTTAGCAAGAGATATGGCGACCTCCAGTGCGGACATTAAGAAGCTGTTGGGAGAGCTGCATGTTACGATCAACCATTTGAATCAATAGTAATTTAGGATAAAGTTTACAGGAAAACCGTTTTTCTGATCCACAAAGGCGCAGAAAGGCGGTTTTTTTGCACATTTTTGCATGTTTCCTTTTGGTGTGTATAAAAAAGTCGGAGAAGTTGTCCGATATTCTCAATAGAGGAACCAGGTAAACAAACGGATTTGGCAGTTGTTTTCAAGGAGGAGATAAGTATGACAGATATAGGGGTAAGCAGCATCGGTGCATATGCTGCGCAGAGTAATTACAGCAAGAATACAAAGAACAAGACAATGAAGGATACGACGAGTGCTGCAGGCACGGCCGATACTTCCAAAGCAAAGCAAACGACGGGGAATTATGGTCAGACCATCGGTCAGCCGGAGCTGTCGGAGAAGGCTGCGAAATACTATGAGCAGCTGAAGAAGAAGTACGGAAATTATGATTTTATTCTGGTCAGCAGAGATCAGAAGGAGAATGCGAAGGCCAATGCGGCGCAGTATGCCAACAGCTACAAGACGGTTGTTCTCATTGATGAGGACAAGATCGAACAGATGGCAACAGACGAGAAATTCCGCAAACAGTATGAGGGAATCCTGAGCGGTGCCGCTGCACAGATACAGCAGTTAAAGACCAGCCTGCAGAGTTCCGGTGCGCAGGTCAAGGGCTTTGGAATGCAGGTAAATGATGGAGGAACACTGTCATTTTTCGCTGTATTGAAGAAATCCAGCGCCGAGCAGAAGGCCCGGATCGAGAAAAAGGCTGAGCAGAAGAAAACAGAGAAAAAGGCTGCGGAGAAGAAGGCTGCTAAGAAAGAAAAGGAAGAACGGCTAAAAGACAAGAAGTCGGATAAGGTAGCAGACAGCAAGGAGGAAGCCGGCACAGAGGATACGGTAACGATCAGTGCCGGTTCCATAGAAGAACTGTTGTCTAAGATAGAAACCTACAATTTCAACACACGGAGTGACAGTGTGCAGACCGCAGGCGAACGGCAGGTCGGCCAGAACTTTGACTTCAGAGGGTAAGGTGATGCTGTATGATTTCTATGGGGAAGTCCGGAGGTGTTTACGGGAGCGGCAATACCGGTTTGCCGCAGGCATTTTCCGGAGGAAAGAAGACGCAGAACAATCAGAAGAGTATCTTCGGAGCAAAAAATAAAAGTTCTGTTACCGATATCCGGCGGATGTTGGCGAGAGATGACCGGAACGGCCAGACGCAGGCAGCAAACAGGCTGGGACAGGAGTCTATCGTTACCAGCACGCTGAGTTACAGTGAATCGCTGCGCAATCAGAGGCAGCAGACGAAGAACACGACGCTGGCGCTGAAGAAATTGAAGTACCAGTTCAAAAATATCTCGTCCAAGATACTGCGGAGCAAGACGTCCCAGGCGGCAAAGCAGGCAGCCGGGCAGGCGCAGAGAGAAGTCCTGCGCCTGAAACGGCAGAAGCAGAGCGGCAATTATGATGACGAAGAGATCGAAGCAGCAATCAACCATGCCAAAGCCATGGAGCGTGTAGCGAAGAAAAAGGCGAAACACTTAGAAGAAGAGGAACTGGCGAAGGCAGCCGGCGGAATCTGGCAGAGTGAAAAAGTCTGCACGGACGAAGAAGAGAGAACTTCAGAGACGGATCAGAATACGGACCCGGAAGCCAAAGAGGAATTGCCCTGTGAGGCTTCGGATGCACAGACTGATATGGATCTGGAACAATATGATTATCCCCAGCTGGATCAGTTTTTGCTACAGACCAGTGACTTCATGGTGGAAATGAGCGATTTTACTTCCGAGATGATACAGGCACTGTCTGACAGTATGCGGGACATAATGGATGAGATGGGAATGGATGAGTTATCCGATACCATGCTCTCTGTGAAGAAGGACATCGATCCTGCAGACATTAAGATGATGAAGATCAAGCACCGCAACAAAGAGATGAAAGAAATCGTCAAGGCAGATGCGGAATACCTCAAGGCAGTGTTTGACCGTCTGGAGAAAATGAAGGACAATCCCGTCATTCCCTCCGGAGGCGGCATGAGCTTATCTGCCGGATCCTCCGGGACATCTTTTTCTGCCGATGCCGCTGGAATCGGTGCTCAGGTCGCACCTGCTACGGTGATCGATATTTCGTTATAAAGTAGTATGCTGAGAAACTTATGGTATCCCGATTTTCATACATTAAAAGACATGGAAATCGGGATATTTTTATAAAAATATGCCAACATTTTTGATTTACGTGAAAAACCAGGCAAAAACATTTTTGATTTACGTGAAAATTGACTTATAAGGGAGAAAAAGGAGAGAGCGGATGAAAACAGTAGTACTGTTATATGACACAAGTTGTATTTACGAAATTGTGATATTGAACTATTTTCTGAAGGTAACGGGGAAGGAAATGTTGTTTGTATCTCTGGACGGGAAAGAGATTACGACCACGGAAGGATACCGGATAGTGCCGGAGGATCGGCTGGATTCTGCGGATCCGAAGGATGTGGAACTGCTGGTTATTCCGGGAGGAGATATTGAGAAGATAGATATTCCGGAGGTATGGAAGTACCTGAAAAGCGTAAAGGACCTGGGCGGACGGATCGCCGCCATCTGCGCTGGCGTGGATGTTGTGGAGCATGCAGGACTGTTAGAGGGGATCGAATCGACGCTCTCCGATGAAAAAGATGTGGTGACTTCCGACCGGATCACCACTTCGAGAGCAAACGGCTATGTGGATTTTGCAATCGAAGTGGCAAAACAGATGGAATTGTTCGAAGATGAAGCGGATCTGCAGGAGACCATTGCTTTCTGGCGGGAATTTCGGCGGATAGAGTAATCCTCCTTGTTTTTCGTAACAAAACTCCAGCGCCAGCTCGCATTCCTGCCTGTGCGCACAGATATATTCCATGATCTCCCGTTCATTCGCTTTCGCATAACCCTTTTCCAGGAATTCCTCACGTCCGCAGTGGATTATCGTGGGTCAAGACCTTTCGTGGAGTCAGGAATATGAGTCTGTGTCCTCAAGATCGGTTTTGTTTGCCATTTGATTTCTGCAATCCGACTGTTAAAGTCGGAATAGAAAAAGTTCCATGTGTCGATGAAAAGGGAAGAGAGAATCATGTGCTTGTAATGCATATTGATGCAAGTCCACAAGTACATGCAAATCAGGCAGATGATGTATTTTTAAGAGTTGGTGACAAATCTAAATTGCAGACTTTTGAGGAACGTCTCCAACTCAATTATGATAAGGGAGAACGTTACTTTGAAGATAAAGCCGTACCCGATGCTACGATAGATGATATAGATATGGACTTTGTAAAAGAATATACAGATAAGATTAATTATGGAAAAAGTCCATTGGAATATCTTAAAGAGAACAGAGGATTTATAAAAGAGAAAGGTGGCGAGATACAAATCAGTTCCGCTGCAATTTTGTTATTTGGAAAAAATCCGCAAAATTTCTTCCCTCGCGCAAGGATTCGTTTTATACGTTATGAGGGAACCGAAGAAAAATTTGGAACAGAGATGAATGTAATTAAGGATGTTATCTTTGAAGGAACACTGCTTAATATGATAAATGAGGCAATTGCATATTTGGATACACAGGTGAAGGAAAAAACATACTTGGGATCAGATGGAACATTTGTTACAGATGAGGAATATCCTAAGTTTGTCAGACAAGAACTGATTGTAAATGCTGTTACTCATCGGGCGTACAGTATTACTGGTACAGATATTCAGATTAAAATGTTTGATGATCATATCATAGTAGAAAGTCCTGGGAAACTTCCGGGACTTGTAAGAGCAGACAATATTCGTTTTACACATTTTTCCAGAAACCCTAAGATTGCAGAGTTTTTAAAGAACTATAAATTTGTAAAAGAATTTGGTGAGGGTGTTAATCGTATGTGTAATGAGTTAGAGCAGGTTGGATTAAAAGATCCGGTTTATCATACAAATGCTTTCATGTTGCAGGCGGTTATTTATAATTCCAATGCTGAAAAAGTTGGCTATTTATCTGGAAAGTTGGCTGCTGAGAGTGAAAAGCTGGCTATTGAGAGTGAAAAGTTGTCTTTTCAAAATATAAAGTTGGCTATTGATAGTCAGGCATATAATGAACCAACGAAAAAAAACATATTAAAAATATATGAAGAAATTGAAACTAATCAGATATTTGGAGCGCCTGAGATAGAGAGAGTATTGAAATGTTCAACTTCGACAGCTAAGAACGTTATGAAAAAATTAAGAGAAATAGGTGTTGTTGAAGAAATTAAAGGAAAAGGCAAAGGAAAGTATACTTTTATTTCTGAATTCAATTATACTAAAAACGTAAATTAAGGTGGAAAAACATCGCAAGGCACTGGATTCATCCGGTGCCTTATTTTTAGGGAACCTTTTTATCCATTCGCGACTCATATATAGTGAAGCCGGCGATAAGAAGGAGGTGATACCTTGGCAGTCATGACAAAAGAAGAGTTTGCACAGCATGTGAAGAGCGACACGCTTCCCATGTACCGACTGGCATATTCGATTCTGCAAAACAGTGCGGACGCGGAGGATGCGGTCAGTGAGGCTATCGTGCATGCTTATGAAAAATTAGACACATTGAAAAAAGCAGACAGTTTTCGTAACTGGATCCTGCAGATTGTAGCCAACGAGGCGAAAAAAATTTATAGGCAGAACAAGCGCACCAGTCCGGTGGAATGGGAAGAGAACCTGTCTCCGGAATTCTACGATGAGCATCATGAGTTGTGGGATGCGGTGATGCAGTTGGACGGCGGGTATCGGGATGTGATCGTTCTGTTTTACTATGAGAGGTGCACGATCCCGGAGATCAGCAGGATATTGGAATGCAGGCAGGGCACGGTGAAATCCCGCCTGCATCGGGCGAAAGAGCAGCTGCGGGCAATGTTGTAGCAGCGGAAAGGAGCAGGAGATGCAAAGCGATTTTTTAGATAGAAAATTATATAAAATGGCAGAACAGGAACAGATGGCGATATCGGAAGATCTGGATGCGCGGGTGGATGATATTTTACAGCATCTGGAGAAAAGTGGCAGAGGCAGCAGACACCATTACAGCTTCCGGCGGGCGGCGATCCTGGTGGCAGCCTGTCTGGTGCTGGCTTCGGCTACGGTGGCGGCATCCGGAATGTATCAGGCGCGGATGGAAAACATGAATCATGAAAAACTGGAGGAGTATTTTGCCCAGTTGCAGGAGGCAAATGTCTCTGCGGATACTTACAGCAGACCGATGACAGAGAGCGAGACGGCGAGACTGGAAGAACTTAGGCAGGCATACCTGGAGCAGGGGTATTTTCCGAAGAAGGAGCTTACGCTGATTGACAGCCCCGAAAAATACAAAAAAGGAGTGGCTTTTTATGCGGAGCGGAGTACCTTTTTTCTGCCGGAGAAGGAGCTTACGGATGAGCAACTGCTGGAGCTGATCGATTTTAAGGAAAAGAGAGAATACAGCCTGGCGAAGATCAGCGAGGAGATTGAAGCAGGTTCTTATGAATATGTGAAGACAGAGCCGGAAAAGGATGCTGCGCAACAGGGAACGAGTGGTACGGTTCTCGGCGCCGACACGGCAACACAGGAATGGCAGATTGCTTATGAGGGAGACGTAAGTATCCGTTGTGCGGCAGTGGCAGAGAACGGTCTGTATGTGGGCGGATTTACCACGGACGGACAGGCGAGAGTGGAATATCTGCCTTACGGCAGCGGAACATCCCAGATGATTTTTGATGATTTCGCGGAAAACGGAGAGGTATACAGTCTGTGCACGGCACCGGACGGCAGCATCTATGCGGGACTGAAGGGACTGGCTGTACCGGGAGCGGAGCACGGCTGGCTGCCTGTAATCTATCATATCAGCCCGGAAGGAACGCTTCTGAACAGTTTTACTGTTGGGGAGAGGGAATGGAATATAGTCGATAGTATGGCAACAGATGCCCAGGGCAGATTATATGTGCGGATGCGGATGCAGGAGGACGGCAGTTATGTGCGGATCTATTCTGCGGAAGGTGAGCTGATCGGAACCGTGTCGGATGACAACGACTATGCCGTACAAGGTGCCGGAGCATTAGGACAGGGTAAGGACGGCAAAGTCTATGCGGCTGCACAGGTAGTGGGCGATACGACAGCAGGGAATATAGCTATGACATTAGTGTCAGTAGATCCGGAAAGCCTCAGGTTTGTTCCGGTGGCTGGAGGTGAGAATGTTGTTTGCAGTGCCGATACGATCTACCCGTGGAAAATGGTGGCAGCAGGTGTGAGTGAGACGGCAGATTTTATCCTATGGGGATACAACGGCGTGGACACCTATCGTCTGGGTGAGACGGAATTCACCAGAGTGCAGGAGAACTGGGAGATGCCCTGCGGTACGGAAGGTACCTGTGCGGTCCTCGTACCGGACGGTCGCATTCTCTATATCGGCGCATCCGACGGCTTCCATGGAACGATGGCGGACGGGGTAGAGATCAGCGGAAAAGATCCTGCGCAGACAGTGCTCTATTATGAGCCACTCGTAAAATAGAGTGACAATAAACTGGCGACACCGGGAAGCCGATGCCGCCAGTTTTATAGTTCCAGACTGTTAAGTTTCCATCTGCTCAATTGTGCATTTACAGTGGTTATGTTATAAACAGACCAGAAATAACAGAAAGCGGTCGCTTGGGTGAAAAAAGTAGATTCAGGGGTGAAATTTTGTTATACTGTTTGTAACAAACGGAGTATAAAAGTCGTCAATATAGATAAAAGGGAAACAAAGGAGGGGCTTATGAAGAAGATTAACGTAAAAGCAACCATTTTTCTCAGTGCAATCGTATTGGTGGTAGTGGTACTTCTGCTGAATCTCATCGAATTCCGCAAAACGGTGGATTTCACGGTGCCGGGGATACAGATGCCGAAGGAGAACGCTTTCGGAAAGCAGGAAGAGGTACAAGTGAGCGTCAACGGAACCTATTATTATCGGGTACTGCCCTGGATCCACGGCAGCACTTTCCATGGGCAGATATCTTTCGTTGGAGAGGGAGAGGAACCGCAGAATTATTTCTTTACCTATGGAGCAAGCAGAGGATTTCTGAAGGAGGGAAGAGGGGCTGGCTGGATCGGAACCTCGGATGCTCAGACTACCGTAGCGATTTATCAGGCGGTACAGAATGTGGAAAAAGGGATGATATCCGTAGAGAATCCCGCCAGCTATGTTTTATATCCGGCGGCAACACCGGAAGAAGCCTATGCCATAGCGGATATATGGTATCCGGGAATGCTGGAGAATGAAGCAAAGACAGCATTCTGCGCGGCTTTTTTGCCGGAGGAATGCCCTCAGAAGATTGGCTGCAGCTTCTGTGCGGAGGATTACGATTATGTGGAAGATGTCGATACCGTAGAGCAACTGTGGCAGGAATTTATACAACTTTCCGGAAAAGTGACGTCAGATCCGATCCCGCCGGAAGAGATGGTGGAAGGTGTGGGATATTTTCAGTTTGTCTATGCAGACGGTGAGACAAGGACCTTTCGCTACGCGTCGGAAGAACAGGGATTATGGATAGGTGAGGACGAACGCTGCCTGGTGGACGGCCAGGCTTTCTATGACTGGCAGGAGCGCCTGATGGAAGCGTTGCAGAAGTAAGCACGGGAAAGAGAGGGGCGGAAATCTGCTCCATTCGCAGCAGATCCCACATCGGACAGGGGTATGCGAAGCAGTATGGTGAGGAACTGCGGCAGTATTGGGAAGCAACCAATGAGGTTTTTGTGTGGATCAGTGAACAGTATCGGAAACCGTTATATGTCACTTCGGATGTGACCATAGGAGATGGAAAGACAGTGATCTTGTTCCGGGGGACCGGCACTTCCATGACTACCGGGGAGACAGAGGAAATCCATAGAGACTGCGTGCTGGATTTTGAAATGCATGCGGAGGTATTGCGCTCGGAAGAAGAGCCGGAGCTGACAGTAAGTGACTAGAATCCGGAAGAAGAGGGGCAACAGAATCAGATTTCTTACTTGATAGATGGGTCGGTAGAATGTAGACTATAATTACAAAGAGTCTATAAAACATCGACTATGCCTTGCGGGGGGGGCAGGACAGGAGGGGCTTATGGGTGAGAATATCTACAGAATATTTGACGGTGTTTGGAACTTAAGTCTGGTGGGAGGATACTGCGTGCTACTGGTGCTCCTCGCCAGACTTTTGTTGCAAAAAGCACCAAAATGGTGCTCCTATCTGTTATGGGGAATCGTGTTCGTGCGGCTGTGCTGCCCGGTGTTGCCGGAGACGGGAATCAGCCTGATTCCGGAGCGGCTGCTGGCGGTTGGAACGGAGACGATGTACGGACAGTCAGCAAACGGCTATGGTAATAATGGTGTGCTTCCAGATGTGGATCCTAACGGACAGAGCAGTTGGCAACAGGCAGGAAATTTGCATGCCGGGACGGCAGGAAATATGCCGGGAGCCGCAGGATTAGCGAACGAAAACAGAAATGTTGCGAATGCAATCGATAACGAAAGCGATGCGAATGCATTCGGAACAGACGGAGCCGATGGAAGCCAGGCAGCAGGTAATGCTGCAGATGGTGGCTACTTAGCTGACAACCGGGACAATGCGGACGGGTCTTTGCAAATCACAGGAGCAGAAAACGGAAGCAGTGGTGCAGCCATGGAGGAATCGGTTACCGATACAAATGGCACAGCTGTCGCAAACACACTGTATCGCCCGGTAGGTTTCCGTGTCATTGCAATGGTATGGCTGTTTGGAATGGCAGGATTTATGGGGTATCATGCCTTTTCCTACCTGCGTATGCGTAACCGGCTTCACAGACCTGACGGCGGTGTCAGACAGGTGGAACCGGGGATCTGCGAAATCGACGGTGGGCATCTGTCCTTTGTCATGGGACTGGTGCATCCGGTGATCTATCTGTCTTCGGGCTTAGATCCCGAGAGCAGAAACGTTGTGCTGTGCCACGAGAGAGTGCATTTGCAGCGCAGGGATTATCTCTTCAAACCGGCAGCTCTGCTGATCTGCTGTGTGCACTGGTTTAACCCGTTGGTGTGGCTGGCATTTTATCTGATGAATATGGACTGTGAGATGTCCTGCGATGAAAAAGTTGTGAAGCTTCTCGGCGAGGAGAGCAAGAAGATATATTCCTATACATTGCTGGAAGAGGCTTCCGGTGGGGAATGGAAACGCTATCGGGGCGGTTCCATCTGTGCCTTGCTTTCTTTTGGTGAAGATCATGTGAAGAACAGGATCCGCCATGTACTGGATTATCGCAAGCCGCCGTTCTGGGTCATGATTGGCGCGGCAGCAGTGATCGTGGTACTGGCGGTGTGTCTGTGCAGCAATCCCGGTGGAAGTGGGAACGGGGCAGGCACGGCGGATCGTGCAGATACAGACGACAGCGCAGGAGCAGAAATGGATGTAGACAGCAATGCGGAGACGAGTGGAAATATTGCGCAGTTTCCGGACAGCATCAAGACACCGGAAGATTTTGCAAAGGTAACGATTCATAGCAGAGAAGATTTTGCCGCTGTTTTTGATGTGGAAGCAATCGAAGAAAAGCATTCCTTTGCAGCGGATCAAGTGGCTTATGATCTGCTGGTTCGTGAAAACAATACGAATGCCGCGTATGCGATATTCAAAGCACTGGCGGAGGAACCTGCATCCGAGACTTATAGAAAATATACAGATCCGGTAACGGCAGCGGTGTCACTGTTGCACCTGGGTGATGGAAGCGGAGCCGTGACCGAGACGCTGTATCCGGCAGGGCGGCAATATCCTTATTATCGGGAGGACTCTGACCGGCCGGGAGAAGGCTCTGTGGTGAATGTACATTATACTTTTGCGGATGGATCTGCTGTAGATATTCCCATGGTCATGGCGGAGGAGATGACGCAGCTGTGGCTCTTATCCTTTGGAGATCCGGGCAGTGCGGAGGACTCGGGATATGGTCCGCTCACCGGTGATATCTGTACCAGAATGGTCTATGGGGAGTACGAACTCCGACAACCGGACAGAGCGGTCTACTGGGGCTGGATGGACTGGTATCCTGTGGATGCCGGCAGTTATTCGACTTATTATCCCCATGTACAGATTTCAAATTACGGGATCTATACCATGAGTGAACTTTGGGGAACGTCCGGCAGTGTATTTCGCTGCATTCAAGCGGAACGCATCATGGCAACGGGCTGGTATGACGTTACCTGTGAGCGGGGCGCATATGACACATCGGATGCCTATACACAGCTGCAAAAAGATCTGCCGGATGTGACGGAATGGAGCGGCGGCAAGGTCTATTATCTGACAGATCCCGATGAGGCGCATCTTATGACGGATGAGTGGATGCCGAGGGTACTTCGGGAGTTTGACATGAGTACCCATACTGTCACCGATACGGTTCTGCCGGTGAATTTGCAGCTCAACAGCGGCACGACGCTTCATGTTCATGACGGATATTATGACATTTACAATAGTAATCCATCCATAAGTATGCGGTTTGCACTTAGCGGGGCGGATAGCCAGCACATCGAAAGAGCAGACATTCTGGCCTATCCGGGTGTGGTATTTGATGTATCGGAGCGGACAGAAACTGAGACATCGGCGCAGCTGGATCTGGATGGCGATGGTGTGCCGGAGAAGATTTCTCTGCATCCTGCGGAGCCGGTAACGGGGTATTCTCTGGAGCAATATACGATATATCTGAATCTGGGACTTAGTCAAATGAATTGCTATGACCTGCAGGATGCAGTGTTGGAGATAGACGGACAGACGGCTGAGATTCCGGACAGCACGGGAAATATGAGCAATTCGATCTTCGCTTTCAGCCCGGACGGAGAACAGCTCCTGATCGCATTGTATGATGACGGCGAAAGCGCAGATCCACTGACCCGAATCTATCACTATGAAGACGGAAAACCGGTGGAAACAGACCGGCTCGCACAGGATCTGCGAAAGGCATGGATACAGGATGGACAGATGGTTATCACCGAACCATATTTTGCGGTGCAGAATGATTATATCCAGAAAATCTATCAGGTAACATCGAACGGAAGACTTCGGGAAGTGCCACAGGAGGAATATGTATTAAGTGCCTGGGAGGAAGTGGAGCTGCGGCAGGATATAACGCTCTACCGTACACCGGACGGGGATGAGACCTTTGTGCTGCCCAAAGGAAGCAAGGTACGCATGACGAAGCTGGATGCAACACAGGACTGGATCTGCATCGAGATTACGGATGGTGTGAAGGGGTGGTTTCGGTTACGGGATGGAACGGATTACAGTGACTATTTCAGCGGTTTATATTTTGCAGGGTAAAGTGTGAAAAGGAGATACAGATCATGCATTGGAGTAAAAAGAACAAAGGAATCGTAATTTTTCTGATCGTTATAGTTGCTGTAGTCCTGCTGTGTCTCGGAGATTACGGATTGCGATATTATGATACTCCGAAAGAGGAAACATATGATTATGTTGGCAGTGGCATGTTAGTCGGTTTGGTAAATCCGCAATTTTATCAACAGGTTCCGGTAGAGATTCATGCGAAAAAGGCACATTTTATCTGGAAAAATCAGGAGGATTATATTCAGGGAAATGTATGGCTGGATGGAGAAAAGATTTTTGGTGATGAGGAAATGGGATTTACGACACTTTTCGTAAAAGCGGAACCATCGTATTCCTGCATCACAACTACCGATGGAGATACATCCGGTAATATGTTCCTTATCTCAAAAGATCTAAAAAACGTATTATGTGGAGTAAGAATAGAAGAGGAAGAGTTCCTGCTGGTAGTACCGGCTGAGGATAAAGCAACTGCAGATGGCATGATCGACAATGCAGCAAAACAATCACAGGCGTTTTCCTGGTGGCTGTTGGAAGTATACAAGGATATCATAAAGGATACTGTGAAATGAGATAAATAATGAAAAATGGGGAGGTTGTGCTTATGATGCAGCAGTTAAGTTTCAGTCCGGTGGAAAACATATTGACAGTCCTGTTCGCAGCGGCAATTCTGGGATATCTTCTGTACCTTCTGGTGCGGAGCTTACGGAACAGGCAACGGGGATATCATACGGTGAACCGTGCAAAAGTCTATAGAAAGGCACAGGCTGCCGCAGTGAACCAACCGGTATATCTGGCAAACGGCACAGTAAATTCCGGAGTAACTGAGGCGGAAAACGTCAAGACTGTCATTTTTGAAAATCTGGAAAAAGAGGGCGAACAGATCACCTTGGAAGTTTCCGACAGAATCTACAGCGAATTGCAGGAAGGCGATTGTGGAAGCCTCAGCTGCCGGGACGGAAAATTAGTGAGCTTCGGGGCGTTACAGAACAGGGACGACAGAGAGCGGAGCTTCCGCGGATAGGGAAGCAGAGAACATAGGAGGGACTTTATGGTGGAAGGCATCTATCGTTTGTTTGACAGTATATGGCGTCTCAGTCTGGTGGGAAGCTATTGTATTTTGTTGGTGATACTGGCCAGATTTTTACTGAAAAAAGCCCCGAAATGGTGTTCCTATCTGCTGTGGGGAATCGTATTTGTGCGGTTATGTTGTCCGGTGCTGCCGGGGACCAGGATCAGTCTGATCCCGGAGCGTCTGTTGACCGTAGGGACGGCGACAACCTCTGCACAGTTGGCTGCCGGGAACAGTGCCGGATCAGTTGACAATGAGGGAGTTTATAATGGCAGCCTCATTGGAGACAATACTGTGGATGCAGTGCTGTCCGGGGCGGATAACACGGAAAATCTGAATGGCGGGACTTTAGGAGCAGCCGGAAATGGGGAAGGTTCTGCACCTGTGCCGGGACAGGATGGAAACGTAGAAGGCATGAATGAAATTGGAGATGACGGTGTCGGCGGAATTCAGGCATCGGGTAATGTTACGAATGCCTTGGATGATGGTTACCCGGTGGATAACCGGGATAATGCGGACGATTCTTTGCAAAGGATCGGTGCAACAATGGGAAAAACATGGTTTCGTGTCCTGTTGATCGCATGGTTACTTGGAATGGCAGGATTTATGGGGTGTCATACTTTTTCCTACCTGCGTATGCGTCACCGTATCCGCAGACCTGACAGCGGTGTCAGACAGGTGGAACCGGGAATCTGCGAGATTGACGGAGGACACCTGTCCTTCGTCATGGGGCTGATCCATCCGGTGATCTATCTCTCTTCGGAGCTGGATCCGGAGAGCAGAAAAGTCGTGTTGTGCCACGAGAGAGTGCATCTGCAGCGCAGGGATTACCTTTTCAAACCGGCAGCGCTGCTGATCTGCTGTGTGCATTGGTTTAACCCGTTGGTGTGGCTGGCATTTTATCTGATGAATATGGACTGTGAGATGTCCTGCGATGAAAAAGTTGTGAAGCTTCTCGGCGAGGAGAGCAAGAAGATCTATTCCTATACATTGCTGGAAGAAGCTTCCGGCGGAGAGTGGAAGCGTTATCGGGGCGGTTCCATCTGCGCACTGCTTTCTTTTGGCGAAGACCATGTGAAGAATCGTATTCGTCATGTACTGGATTATCGCAAGCCGCCGTTCTGGGTCATGATCGGCGCGGCAGCAGTGATCGTGGTACTGGTGGTGTGCCTGTGCAGCAACCCCGGAGGAAATGGGAACGGGGCAGATACAGCAAATGTGTCTGACGTTTCCGATGCGACAGAAGAAGTGACGACCGGAGAATTCACAGAGGACGGTTCAGACGATGAAGGCAGGAAAACCGAATGGCTGGCGGCATTGGAACAGGGGATTCATAGCAGAGAAGAATTCAGTGCGTTGTTTGATGTGGATACCTTGGAGGATACCCGGTCTTTTGCCGGACAGGACGGCATTCAATATCTGGAATACAACGGCGTTGCGGCGAGAAAACTGCACAGACAGATCCTGGATGGGGATACCGCAGCCCACGAGACTTATAAGGATCCGGTAAAAGCGGCGGAAGCACTGCTGCATCTGGAGGGTGGCAGCGGAGAAATGACGGAACTGCTCTATGAAGCGGAAAGGCAGTATTTATTTTTCCAAAAAGATTCCACAAGACCCGGCGAAGGCTCTGTGGCAAACGTACATTATATTTTCGCTGACGGATCCGATATTGATATTCCCATGGTATTCGCCGAGGAGAGCAGTCAGATCTGGATGCTGTCACTGGGAGATATCGACAGTAAAGGACGGCATTCTTACGGTCCGTTGGATGGAGAGAATCAGGCAAGAATCGTCTATGCGGAATATGGACCGCAGGATGTGGAAGAGGATCCTTTGGCGGGAGCCCATCCCGGGGATTATACGCAGGTACCTCAGGGATCTTTTAGAGATCAATATGCTACTTATCAGGTGTCCAGTTACGGCATCTATGTGGCAACCGGGAGTGATGCCGGACTGGATTGTGTCGTACCGGGGTATATTGCGCCGGGATATGCAGCATCCCACTGGTCATGCGTATATCAGGATCGGAGACTCTTCAATACTTCGGATCAGTGTGACTATTTAGATTGTTACCGGGATGAGATAGAGAGCGTGCGCTTGTACTACCTGGCATCCTCTGACTATCAGGATGGCGACTTGGACATCTGGATCGACACGATCCGGGAATATGATACTTCGGGACAGACCGGAGAAAACGGGGTCACGGACTGGAAGCTGCCGTCGGAGGCGCAGGATTTCGACAAGGCTTCGTTTCGTGCAGAGGACGGTTACTGGATCTTCGAAAATAGTGATGGCAGCGAACAGCTGAAGCTGCCGATCCTGTCTGTAAGGCCGGTATGGAACGGGAAAACAGCAGCGGAACTGACCGCAGAGGAGACAGATGCCTATGCAGCCGCACAGAGGCAGGAAATCCTGACAAAAGTAGGAGTTGTCTATGATGTGTCCGAGCGTGCGGCACAGGAGACCTATGCGCTGCTTGATTTGGACGGAGACGGAACCGCAGACCGGATCACGCTTCGTTCCAGGATGGCGCAGGCACTGAATACGCCGGATCATTCTCCGCTGGATCAGTATGTTTTTACGGTCAACACAACGAGTGGCGAGATGCGGACGGCACAGAATCTGGGGAACAGCATCTATGCCTTCAGCCCGGACGGCAGACAGATATTGTTAGCCCTTACCAGAAAAGATGAGCAGGGGCAGTACGAGAGCTTTCTGTTCCGGTACCGGAACGGCGAATTACAGGAAGTGGGAAGCTTCGCACAGGATATTCGTAAAATCTGGGTGCAAAACGGACAGATCACTACCGGCCGGAACAGTGATGATATCATATTTGCAGAACCCAATATGACCGGTGCAAACACAATTCTAGATTCCAGAAATTCAGATGGAACACCATCAGGGGCATATGTAGAAACATTGCAGGAGAAAATTTCGGCAGATATGGTTGCCGGGAAATTACCATTTGTAGTTACCTCCGTCATTAGGGAAAATCCACTGAGATTGGAGGTGGAACTGACCGAGATGACAGACGAGAATATAAAGATCATTCGATCCTATGAAACAAATGGCAGTGCCATAACATTTGCACAAAGCAGTGGCAATGTACAAGAGCTGCAGCATAATAATGATTCGCAAAGTCAAATAGCACCCCAGATTTCAAAAGAAGATGAAAACGATTGATTAACAGAAAGAGTTGACAGAGAAGAATAATGATGTTCAGGCGGTAATTATCAGCGGAAATCGAATAGATCATCGTTGAATTACCGCCTCAAATTTTATGCAAAGGTATCTGGACGGTAAATAGAAATAAGCTACATCGGAATTGTTTATTTTAATATGAAATTATTGGAAACAGTTAATGAAAGTGCAACAAAAATATGATATTTTAAATTCGTAATATAAAAAGAGTTACGGATTTAAAGTAAGAAATGCGTGAAAATTTTAAGCAGTAAGGGAGATTATCATGAAAAAACAATACAGATTAGCAACATTTGCACTGTCCGCCTGCCTGTTAATGGCATGTGGCGCCCGGGAGACCAATGCACCGGAGAACAACGAAGCGGAGAAACAAACCGAAAATATTTCCAATATAGACACTAAAATAGATGAGGCAGAGACCTCCGGAGCTCTCACAGAGTCCGAATCCCGGGAAACACCCATTGCACCGAAAGAGATCCTCATAGATTTCACTGGAATCTCGGAATTTCACCCGGAAGGAACTGCGGCGCAGCCCTATTCCCTGGAAATCCTTTCCGAGACGTATAACAATATTACTTTTGCAGACGAATGGTACAATGCATCGGAAGACATTTCCCTTCCCATGATCGGAGAAAACTGGGACTGCTTCTATGATGAAAATTATACCTATCAGTGGGAGTATACCTATCAGTGGGAGGATGGAAAACTCAGCATTTTCGATGGTGAGAACTGCCTGTATGTACTGGAATATCCGACAGACAAATGGTACGTCAACGGTAATAATGCCTGCCTTGAGAACGGAATTTTTTACGGGGCTTCAGTAATGAACGGTTATGCGCAGCCGGACAGCTGCTTTATGTTTGCCTATGATCTGGAAAATGAGAAACTGCTGTGGCGAAGTGCAGACCAGACTTATAACAGCATGAATTTTCTCGTGAAGGGGGACGTGATCTTCTGCGGCTATGGCTTTACCGCAGAGGACGATTATCTCTATCAGCTGGATAAAAATACCGGAGAGGTGATCGACCGCCTGCCTCTGAAAAAGATGCCGGACCTCATGGCAGAGAAGGATGACCGGTTGTATGTGCACACCTATAGTTATGATTATGTGATTGGGATATTTTAAATTGAAAATATCAAAATAATTGATATCGGTCGACTATCTTATCATTAAATATTGAATGTGTATTAAAAATATGCTATTTTAAAAATGTAACATAAAAAGAGTTACATTTTTAAAAATGGTGACTATATGAAGAATTTTTTGGAAAAAACATTGCGTCAAAATGTGATGATAGAAGAAACTGAATATTTGAATGAGAAGCTGCCCCTGGCCTTTCGTGGAAGATACACTTTTTATAAGGTTGAAACAAACGGTTCACCATGGATAGCAATTCAACCCAAGGCAGATGTTGGCTTGGCAGCGCTTAGAAAGGACTGGATTAAAATTGAAAAGGCAGCAGGTCTTAATTGCGCCATTTTTTTTGATTCTACATCATTTTATATTAAAGAAAAATTATTGGAAGAGGGAATTCCCTTTGTACTGAAAGATAAACAGGTGTACTTGCCTTTTATCGGATATTTGCTGTCCAATGAGAATGAAAGGAAAATTTCTCCGGTTCATTTAATTTCATTTTTAACACAAAAAGTTATATTGGTTGCAATATATGAAAAATGGGAAAATGTTACTGCATCAAAAGCTGCAATAAGATTAGGCGTTACGAAAATGTCTGCAAACAGGTGCTTTGATGAAATTGAGTATCTGAATGTGGATATTTTGGGTATGAAGGGTAAATCCAGGGTGATAACTGTTCCGGCGGATATTCAGAAACTGTGGAATGATGTACGGGTCATATTGAGAAACCCTGTGATTGCAAGGTATGAGCTAAAAGAGGATATTCAATTGGAAAAAAAGGCAGGAATCACTGCACTATGTGAGTACTCATTACTTTCGGATAATGAATATCCGACTTATGCAATTACCAAAAAAGAAATAACAGAATCCGGAATTAGAAAAATGAAGCAGGTACATTCCGGGGAAGAAATAGGATGCGTTGTTCTGGAACTGGGATACTTTATTGATTTTAAGAATAAGAAACTGGAAGATCCATTGAGTGTGACATTGTCGCTTACAGAGAGTGAGAAACAGGATGAAAGAATTGGTATTTCTATAAAGAGGATGCTGGAGGAATACGTATGGTAAAAGGCTTTTGAAAAATCTTGTGGGAGGAGGATTCAGAAAAAGTATGTACAAAGCAAAGATGAGGTGTGTGGCATTATTAATAATTATGTTAAGCATGGTAAGCTGTGGGCAGAATAGACCGGAACAGAATGATACAGAACAGAATACTTCAGAAGTTACCGAGGAGATGACACCTAATACCATAACGACTACAGCAGTATCAAATGAAGAGACTGAACCGGTTGATTTATCGGAAGATTTCAGTTTGGAAAATTTAAAAGGGAAAACCGATCCGGAAGTAATCAGACAGGAATTATCCGTCCTTCCGTTAAATATAGAAGAACTCAAAGATTATCCGGTGTATGTCTTGGATTGGCAGTCAAGGGAATGTAGCGGAGCAGAATTGCTGGACGAATTTTACGAGCAGACATCAGAGAATCAACCGGCGCAATTAGTGATTGTACACCATTTAGTGAGTGAGGAATTGGTTACAGCGAGATGTATTTCCATTCCCTGAACATAATTAGAAAGCAGCCGGAACAAAGTGAAATTGAACTAATAATGATAGTATTTACGGATCAGGAAGATGTCTCCGATGAAAAGGCGGAACAGTATGTGGAACTGTTATATGACGGGAAGAGACCGGAGAACGTAGAGGTGCGTCCTTTCCTGAATTTACGGAAGACAAGTTAAGTTATACAGTGGGAAGTTGTGGCAGCAGTGCTTGTTTTTTTACCTGTTGGAAAAAATGATATTGCGACAACGTGCGAGGGGGATTACGAATGAAAACTTTTAAAACAATAGCATCATTGCTGGTAGGTACAGTATCATCTTTGCTGTTAATGGGATGCGGAGAAATAGACACCGGGACGGAAACATCTGCGTGGGAGAAAGAGACTGCTACAATTGTGCCGGAAGAACCTGAAACGGAGATTATACTTGGAGATATCGGGGGAGCGTCGACATTACAGGAAGCAGTAGCTGATTTTAATAGTAAAAATGACGGAATAACAATCACAATACATGATTATTACGAAGAAAATATAAACGACGGAATTAGTCGTTTGTATGATGATATTTTGACAGGAAAAGGACCTGATATCATTAGTTTTTCGACAGATGAAATGGACGTGGAAGTGCTTAGAGAAAAGGGTGCGATAGAGAATCTTATTCCTTATCTGGAGAAAAGTGATGTGATTGGGGAAGAGGACATCGTTGATTCTGCGTATCATGTTTTGACAGCGGATGGCGGCTTGTATATGTTGCCAACGAATTTTGTGTTATATACATTGATAACAAAAGAAAAATGGTGCAGTAACAAAGAAAATTTTACCTTCGAGGAAGCCTTGCGGGCCGTTCGGGAATGTGAAGAGGATCCTATGATTTCACGGGATTTATTTTTACAGGAAGGGGCAATCTGCGGAGGATATTCCGGGGAAACGGAAGATAACAGATTGGAACAATATATAAAAATTGCAGAACAATTACCGCAACAGGCGATGTTTCAAACGAATGATCTTTTGATGCGGGAAGGAAAAATTCCATTCAATCTTGAATGCATAGGTGACATGCAACAATATTTATATAAAAAATCCGTATGGGGTGAGGATGCAGTCTATACAGGATTTCCGGGAGCAGAAGGAAACGGAAGAATATTCATTTTTGACAACTGTTTCGCCATTAACAGTCAAAGCACGCACAAAGAAGAAGCATGGAAGTTTGTGGAAAGCTATTTTACGGAGGAAGGACAGAAAACGATTGCTCCCAACTGGAATTTCTCAATATTGCAAGATGTGCTGGACCAACAGCTTAGTGATAGCAGAAAGCAGGAATATTATCAGACATCGGATGGAAAAAGAGAGAAACTTCCTATTCTGACATACGAAATTGGCGGTACCTATGAAAATGTTTATGCGGCACAAGATGAGGATATACAGGATGTAAGGGAGATGATAAATAATACGAAGGTAATGCAACGCAGTGACCTTCCTTTCATAGGGATTACGCAGGAAGAGACGTTGTATTATTTTAATGGAGAAAAAAGTATAGAAGAAACAGTAGCGGCTATAAGGAATAAAATTGATGAAATGCCGAATGCAACAAACGCACAGACAGATAGGGATGTAGTTATCAATATAGGGGATTTTTCAGTTTCCTTATATGAAAGTGAGCAGGAAATATTGGGGAAGCTGGATAAGATGGGGCTGTTGTATGAAAAGGTTGAGGATTCGGATAACAAAAAATATGATTATTATTATAACGTAGGTGATGGGGAAACTCAGTTTATACAAGTTTATTTTCTTGAAAAAGAATGTGTCAGAATAAGAATCAGCAGTAATGAAACATTTGCATATACCTCGAGAGGCATATATTCCGGAAATACTTATTCTCAAATGGTCGAACAATATGGAGATTCTTATGAAAAACATACTTATATGGGCAAAGAGAGATATACCATTTATCGTTATGCTTTAGGAGAATGTTTCCATGAATTCGGCATACCGGGGGAGGCGACCGGTGAAATCTATAATGTTGATGTTTATGTTTCCGGTCAGATGCCTATCTATGATTATGGAGAAGAGATTGTAGAGGATTAGAAATTTTTTGAAAATATGTAAGGCGATGAGACGGACTATATGGAATAGCTGAATGCAAACGAAGGTAATGCTGAAGAACTGGAGATTCCGTATTTTTCATTTACGGAAGAAAATATTGTGAGAGAAGAAAATAGAAGATAATTGGGGGAGGAACAAAAGATGACCAAAAAGCAGAAAGTAGTATTTGCAGTTGTGGCAGCAGTGCTTGCAGTTGTGGCAGCAGTGCTTGTGTTGGGGATAATTTTGTCTTACGTATGCTATCATTTTATTTATGGGACAAGAATCACTTCACGGGAGGGAGAAGCATACCACAAATTAGAGGGAACGGGAGTATACAGTCCGTTAGCGGTGTTCCCTTCCGCAGATATGGATATCGTTTCACAAGATTTTTATTATCAGACCCGTGATGAAATCTTTGCAGCAACCTGCCAGATCTATTTGGAAAATCAATATACCAGGGAACAGTATGAGGCAGAAACAGAGCGTCTGCGGAATTTGAAATTCTCTTATCAGGATCAGACGAATATGCTCTATCAGGATGAAAAAAATTATTGCAGCGTTGCATATGTGGCAATGGCAAATTGGACCGACCGATATGAATATGCCATCACGTTAGACGACAGTAATACCATTATTTATGTCTATTTACAGAACATGGATGCAAAGGACATACATATGCAGGCTGATTACCTTCCGAAATATTTTCAGGATAATAATGCCGGAAAGCATCAGGATACAGACCCTATGACCGCGGATTACAGAAGTTTCTATGCGTTCCGGATAGGAGATCATTATATAGACTGTATGGACTTGGCAGATCAGATTGAAATCGCCGATACCGAGCCGGAGATTCAGGCAGAGGATGTAGCATAGGAAGTTGAATCTAATTAATTTCTACAAAATAATGGGGAGTAGCTAACAGATTGCTGTGCGTAATATTTGACAGTATGTTATTCGTTATAGGATAACGGAGTAATAGGCATACTATATAATATCTCTGTCGGATCCGTGACAGAGATATTTTTCAATAGTGTAAATAAAATTTGACAAAGTAGATATAAATGTTTAATAATATTTACATAAGGAGATGGGATTATGCCGAAAAAAACAATAGTGTTGTTGCCTGAAACAGAAAAAATACTTGAGCAAATGGGACTACAGATAAAGTATGCAAGGCTGCGCAGAAAATTGACGTCGGAATTGGTTGCGGAAAGAGCAGGAATCAGCAGAGCTACTTTAGTATCCATAGAAAAAGGCTCACCTTCTGTGGCAATGGGGTGCTATGCGGCTGTGCTTCATGCATTGAATTATATGGATAAGGATTTACTGCTTGTTGCTAAAGATGATGAATTGGGACGGAAATTACAGGATCTTGATTTGCCTGTAAGAAAGCGCGCACCCAGGAGGGGATAGGGAGTGGATAAAGAAAAAAAGATTTTTGTTTTTGCTGATTTTCAGCCTTATCACGAAGAAATTATAGGTACAATCTATGTTTCACAGACGAGAGGAAAGGAATTTTACTCTTTTGAGTATGATCAGAAATGGCTGGAAAAGGGAAATATGATATTAGATCCCGATTTACAGATGTATAAGGGAAGGCAATATATTCACGATGATAAGAAGATATTCGGAGTATTTGCCGATTCCTGCCCTGATAGATGGGGACAGCGTCTGATGAAACGCAGAGAGGAATTGAGTGCCAAAAATGCAGGTGAAAAACCTAGAAAGCTTTTAGACAGTGATTATCTTCTGGGAGTGTATGATGAAGCAAGAATGGGCGGATTGCGTTTTAAAACGGAGTTGGAAGGTGAATTCTTGTCCAATGACAGGGAATTTGCAACACCACCGTGGACGTCATTAAGAGAACTCGAACAGGCATCGATTGCGTTTGAAAATGATGAAAAGGGGCTGAATGAGAAATGGTTAAAGCAATTACTTGCTCCCGGATCTTCTTTGGGAGGGGCGAGACCCAAAGCCTCTGTGCTGGCGACGGATGGCTCACTTTGGATTGCCAAATTTCCATCTAAACATGATGATTTTAATTCCGGGGCATGGGAAATGGTAGTACATGAACTGGCTGTTATGTGTGGACTTAATGTTCCGGAGGCAAAAGCTGAAAAATTTTCCAGATTGGGAACGACATTTCTTGTAAAGCGATTTGACAGAATAGAAAGCCGAAGAATTCACTTTTCTTCAGCAATGACTATGCTTGGTAAAAAGGATGGTGCAAACGCAGCGGACGGAAGTAGTTATCTTGAAATAGTTTCTTTTCTGAAAGCAAACGGAGCAACACCTAAAAAAGATATACAGGAATTGTGGAAGCGTATTGTGTTTAGCATGGCAGTGTCCAATACAGACGATCATTTTAGAAATCATGGATTTATTCTGGAGGAGAAAGGGTGGGTACTTTCTCCGATGTATGATGTGAATCCGGATATTTATGGAGAATTTTTATCACTGAATGTGGACGAAGATAATTCTGCGATAGATTTTGATTTGGCAATAGAGGCAGCGCCATACTATGCGATATCAACAGAACAGGCGAAGAAAAATGTCACAGCCATTAGAAAAACGGTAGCAGATAATTGGCGGTCACTTGCCGGAAAATATGGAATCGGCCGTGGGGAAATCGAAAGAATGTGTCCGGCATTTCAGGGGGATGTATAGATATGTAAACGTCAAGGCTGTTGCGAAATAATTAAGAATCCATGCTGTTAAGTTCATTTGGAGAAAGCTGCACCAGCCTGGTGCAGAAATAGATTACAATCGGCAATGGCAGATCAGCGCATTATGAAATGATTAAATAAACGCACGATAAACGCACGCGTGCGTTTATAAGATAGCCTTTTGCAATCAAATTAAATAAGTGAAACAGTGTTTCGTTTTTTTGAAAACTCTTTCACCGGTTCAGCCACCACACCCCCAGATTCAGATACCCCGCGAACGCCACCCACACCAGATAAGGCAGCATCAGCCATGCGGCAGGCTTCGAGATGCGGTAAAAGGCAACGGTAGTGGCGATGATCAGGATCCACAGAGCGACCAGCCACAAAAAGGCGAAAAGATACCATCCCAGGTTGAAGAACCAGATGGACCAGAAAAAATTAAAGATAAGCTGTACAGCATACAGGGTGAGGGCTTTTGTGTCCTCACCTTTTTGCATGACAACGAGATAAGAGGCGATTCCCATGAGGACGAACAGGATGCTCCACACCACCGGGAAGAGCCACATGGGCGGCGTCAGGGGAGGCTGATTCACTGTTTCAAAGGCTTTCATACCGTCTTTGGTGATCCAGGCGGAGAGCCCGCCTACCGCCAGAGGGATGGCAACGGCAGTGATGAGGTTTTTCCAGTGAATATTGTGAAATTTGTCGGAGAATTGCATGGGAGCCTCCTTTGAAAATATGATTTTGCATGTGTCAATATCCGTGTATGGTCTGATTAGTATTGTATGAAAATGAGATAAAATTATGTGTCTAGCTATAAAATGAGGACAAAAATTTGGGACTATCGGCAAACGGAGGTTTTGGTGTATGATTAAGAGTGTAATAAAGCATTATGACTATCAGCAACAGGAAATATCCAAGAAAAGGTAATAGGTAACATAGCTATGAGCACAGAACAAACACAGGGTTCCCTGACAAAAGAGGCAATCCGGCTGGCGTGGCCGGCGGTCTGCGAATCCTTTTTTATTGCACTGGCGGGTATGGTGGATACTTTTATGGTGAGTACGCTCGGGGCCAATGCGGTGGCAGCGGTAGGGCTGACCACACAGCCGAAGTTCCTGGGGCTGGCACTGTTCATCGCAGCGAATGTAGCAATCTCCGCCCTGGTGGCGAGACGATTTGGAGAGAAGAGGCAGCAGGCGGCCAATGAGATCCTTGTCATGACAATCTGCTTCTGCATAGTGGCAGCGGTGATTATCAGTGCACTGACGGTGGGATTCGCAGATCAGATCATTGAATTCTGCGGATCGAGTGAGGACACCCATGCCATGGCGGCAAGATACTACCGGATCATCATGGGCGGCATGATCTTCAACGTATTGTCCATGGGAATCAATGCGGCACAGCGCGGTGCTGGCAATACAATGATTGCCCTTAGGACGAATCTGATCTCCAATCTGGTGAATATCTGCGGCAATTACCTGCTGATCAACGGCCATTTCGGATTCCCGGCACTGGGGATCACCGGTGCGGCGATTGCTACGGTATTCGGTACGGTAGTGGCATGCGTGATGAGCATCGTCTCGATCTGTCCGAAAGATGGATTTATCAGCATTCCGTACATGATCGAGCATCACATCAGACTGCGATTAGAACCGCTGTTGGAGATTATCAAAGTCGGCTATTCCGTGTTTATTGAGCAGGTATTGATGCGTATCGGTTTTATGTCTACCGCTATGATGGCTGCGAAAATGGGTACGGAAGCCATGGCGGCACATCAGGTAGGCATGAATATCCTCGGTCTGACGTTTTCATTCGGTGACGGTATGCAGGTAGCGGCGGTGGCGTTGATCGGCCGGAGTCTGGGCGAACGTGACCCGGAGAAAGCGAAAAGCTATGGAGCTATCTGTAGACGTATCGGTATGGGAATCTCTGTTGCACTGGCGGTTATCTATTTCTTCGGAGGGGAGACCATCTACCGGATGTTCTTTAGAGAAGAAAATATTATTACGTACGGTGTGAATATTATTCATTGTATTTGTATCATTGTCCTGTTCCAGGTGTCTCAGGTCATCTACATGGGCTGCCTGCGCGGTGCGGGAGATACGGCATACACGGCAGTGACTTCTACGATCAGCGTTACTCTGATCCGTACGGCGGCATCCTATATTTTCGGGTTTACTCTGGGACTGGGAATGACCGGTATCTGGATGGGCATTCTGGCGGATCAGGTATCCAGATTTCTGTTTGCGTCGATTCGGTTCCGACAGGGAAAATGGGTGACAATTAAGATTTAATGAGCGCAGGTAATGAGCTTATGATAATAACAAAACTCCCGGAGCAATATCGCACCGAGAGTTCTTGCGTTCAAGTAATATGCAATGAGTTACTGTGAGTTCTATTTCGTCTTCAATGTCTTTTTCATAGCGGAGAAAGTCTCTGCACTGATCACATGCTCGATACGGCAGGCATCCTCAGCAGCAACAGTGGGATCCACACCGATGGAAGTCAGCCAGTCCGTAAGAAATGTGTGACGTTCATAGATTTTCTCTGCGATTTCCCGCCCCTTATCCAGCAGGGTGATGTAGCCTTCCTTGTCCATTTCAATATATTCCCCATTGCGGAGATTCTTCATAGCGACGCTGACGCTGGGTTTGGACACACCCAGATCGTTGGCAATATCAATGGAACGGACAACACCGTTCTTTTTCTTCAGCACTAAGATCGTTTCCAGATAATTCTCAGCAGATTCCTGTATTTTCATGTAATGACCATACCCTTCCCATACATAGCATTTTGAACCGAAATACCTGCTCTACATGTGGAAACTTAACCATCCGCAGGCATTACAATAAGAATAGCAGAAAAGGGTAGGAAATGCAAGATTTCAACTTAATGAGAAAAAATATCAATAAAGAAGAAAAAAGTATTATGAATTACGTTGAAGAAGCAACGTTAAAAATCTATAAAAACGATACGTAATGTTTGTTTATTTTATCTAAAAAATATTATTATAAATAAAAATAATTGACATTCAAAAATAGGAGAATATAATATAGTTAACCGGTTAACAAAACGCATTAAAAACTGTATGAAAAGAGAAAGTATGAAAAACAGAGTAACCATCAGGGATGTTGCAGCAGCATCAAACGTATCAGTAGCGACAGTGTCCTATG
>ULXU01031436.1_pt1 | contig 37135 bp, 34 predicted proteins | sample 1961521 | NCBI WGS metagenome assembly ULXU01 (sample SAMEA4835845, study PRJEB28245) | human gut metagenome | biome: gut microbiome; material: fecal sample | place: Denmark | collected 2008
AGGTAATTCCTTCCCAGAAGCTTTACATTGGAGCTGTCTGCGGTGAAGGTCTTTGCGGAAAGGGTGTCCTCCTGCACGGAGGTGTCAGCCTCAGCAGATGTTCCGTCAGCAGCTCCGCAGGCTGTCCCTGCCAGCATGACAAGCGATGTAAGGATACCAAACATAGTTTTAGCGTTCATTTTATTTCCCCCAAGTGTGATTTGTTTTATTGTAGCATAATTTGAGGGGCATGTCAATCACAAACGACCTTTATGCTATATACAACAAATTGTCAGAAAGCAAACATATTACATTTGTTTGACATCAATATTGACAGTTATTATGTATTATGATATAATGTGCTGTAATTGTTTATAGAGATAATTTTAACATTTTAACACAAAAGGGGTATCATCTATGTACATCAGTTTAACAATAGGCAATATACCTTTTCTTATCTCATTTGTCATTATAATAGCATTAAACATCATAAAGTTTAATGCAGAGATAAAAAATGCTCAGAAACACCCACTTCTGAGGTCTTCTATCCAATTTGCAATATTTTATGTAACTGTCTCTGTCAAAAATGGTCAAATACTGGAGACTGAATCTACAATAGCACTTGTTGATTTTCTTATATTGTTATCGTCAATATTGCTTTATTTGTCATCTGCGATTCAGGTGTTAACATTTGTTCTGCTGCTTATCAGATACAAAAAAAGCGACAATCCCCAAAGCATCACTCTTTCATCACTTCCAAAACCGCTTTCATACCAATACAGAAGCCCTGTTTCGGTATTCAGGGAAAATAACAGCGACAAAAGGACTTATCTTCAGAGATTAAAAGTCATCATCATTCCCGCCGTCACATTCACTTTCATGTACTTCATTTACGGCGTTTATGAAACCTATTTTGCCAATATGAGCGAGTGGAAATTCATATTTATGGACATACTTCCCCCGTCTCTTATGATATTGGCTATACTCATACTTCTTTCATTCGGTGCTGCATATTTTATCAAGGGTAAAAATCTTGATTTTATAGCAATGATATTCACAGCTTTATGTGTTATTTCATATATCCAGAACGCTTTCCTCAACGTCAGCACATTTATCAACGGTGCTCAGGAAAATGCCTCCGCTGCGTTAACAATCATAAACCTGCTGTTATGGCTTGGTGTTATCGTTCTTGTCCCATATATTATCTACTGCTGCTATAATAAAAGTATGAAGAACATACTGCGTATTTGCTCGGCTGCCACAGGACTGCTGCTTATTATGCAGGGTTCTGCACTGTCGTATATGATGATAAACGGTCTTTCGGAAAAGCAATCACGTGAAAAAACAGGCTACACCCTGAGCGGTGCGGAACAGTACGAGGTATCATCAAACGAAAACGTCATCGTCTTTATAATGGATACCTATTATTCAGGCTTCTTTGATGAATGGCTGGAAAATCACCCCGAATATTATGATACGCTTTCGGACTTTATTTATTTTGACGATGTAAACAGTGAAATACTGCACACGGCATTATCTATGCCCTCACTTCTGACTGCGCACGAAACCGACTACACCATAAGTCTGATAGAATCAAACAAAAACTGCTGGAACAGCGATGAAGCAAACTTTTTTTACAGCAGTATGCACGATAATGGCTACACAGTAAGATTATATACAGACAACGACAAATATTCGGGTGACGCTGAAAATATGCTGGGCAAAATTGATAATGTGTATGAATACAAGGCAACATTCACCTCAAAGAAACTTCTGACATACTTATCGCTGACAAAGCTTTCAGCATATAAATATCTGCCACTTTCTCTGAAAAATATTTTCTATATTGCAGATTCATGTCTTATAAATCAATACACTACAAGCAGTTCAGATGCGGATAATCTTGACCTCAGCAAATGGGAACAGTCTTCCCAGACAGCCAAAAGCAGAGGAATAGACTTTTATAACTTTGATTATTACAACTCACTGAAGAATGGGCTTTCTACCACCAATAAGAAGCTTTGCATTTTCCAGCATATCCACGGAATGCACACACCCTACATATCAGTCCACAGCAATTCCCTTGAGCCTCGTGCGGACATTGATATGAACGCTGCCCAGGAAGGCTGCATGGAGATATTAACAAATTACATCTCCCAGCTCAAAGAGATAGGCGTGTATGACAACAGCACCATAATCCTTACGGCAGATCACGGTATGCCGTCATCTATTTACACCGGCTCACCCATAATGCTTATAAAGCCCCAAGGCAGGACAAGCGACCGCCTGGTGATAAATTCCGCTCCGGGCAATTTGCAGACCGACCTGCTTCCCACAATCCTTGACAGTATAGGGCTTGAACATGAGCCGCTGGAATATTCACTGATGGAGATGGACGAAAATATGCAGCGTGAAAGAACACTGAGAATATTAGGGTACTCGTTTGACTGCCCTGATGTTCCGAAATGTGAAGCTATCGGTTCATCTCAACACAACAGCTTTGATGAATACAAATATACAGGCAGATATTCGGAAACGGATTTTAACAGCATTGAGCCGACGAAATATCCCATAACCGATTACTGGTGGTAATATGCTTTGGCATATGCCAGAAATATTACATTTATTTGACATCAATATTGACACTTATTTTTTAATATGGTATAATGGTATTGTTTTTCAAACGGAAATACACTTTCATTTTTAAAGAGGTCATAAATTATGCAAATAAGCCTGATAGCGGGATTCGTTCCGTTTCTCTTATCCTTTGCCGTTATAATATTATCGAATGTCTTAAAATTCAACTCAGAAATAAAAAGCGCACAAAAATATCCCCTGCTAAGGTCATTTGTGCAGCTTGTAATTTTTTACATAACCGCATCAATGGAAAATGCGGAAATACTGGATAATGAATGCCTGATAGCACTGAACAGTTTTCTTGTACTGCTTTCAGCGATATTGCTTTATTGCTCGTTCGCCGTTCAGGCGGCGGCTTTTGTTATACTGCTTATAAAATCCGAAAAAAGCGGTGATTTCCAAAGCGTTACACTTTCATCACTTCCAAAACCGCTTTCATACCAATACAGAAGCCCTGTTTCGGTATTCAGGGAAAATAACAGTGACAAAAGAACATATCTTCAGAGGTTAAAGGTCATCATCATTCCTGCTGTCACATTCACTTTCATGTACTTCATTTACGGCGTTTATGAAACCTATTTTGCCAACATGAGCGAGTGGAAATTCATATTTATGGACATACTGCCTCCGTCTCTTATGATCTTGGCTATACTCATACTGCTTTCATGCGGTGCTGCATATTTTATCAAGGGAAAAAATCTTGATTTTATAGCAATGATACTCACAGCTTTATGCGTTATTTCATATATCCAGAATGCTTTCCTCAACGTCAGCACATTTATCAACGGTGCTCAGGAAAACGCCTCAAATACGGTAACGATCATAAACCTGCTGTTATGGCTTGGTATTATTGTTCTTATCCCCTACATTATCTACTGCTGCTGCAATAAAAGCATGAAGAACATACTGCGTATCTGCTCGGCTGCCACAGGCCTGCTGCTCATCATGCAGGGTTCTGCGTTGTCATATATGATGATTAACGGTCTTTCGGAAAAGCAATCACGTGAAAAAACAGGCTACACCCTGAGCGGTGCGGAACAGTATGAGGTATCGTCAAACGAAAATGTCATCGTCTTTATAATGGATACCTATTATTCAGGCTTTTTTGATGAATGGCTGGAAAATCACCCCGAATATTATGATACGCTTTCGGACTTTATTTATTTTGACGACGTAAACAGCGAGGTGCTTCACACAGCCTTTTCCATGCCCTCACTTCTTACCGCCCACGAGCATGACTACACGATAAGTCTCGTGGAATCAGGCAAAAACTGCTGGGAAAGCGATGAAGCGAACTTTTTCTACAGCAGTATGCACGACGACGGATATGCTGTGCGGTTATATACCGACAGCGACAAGTACTCAGGCGGCGCTGAAAATATGCTTGGAAAAATAGACAACGTATGCAAGTACACAGCAGTATATACTTCAAAAAAGATCCCCACATATTTCTCTCTGGCAAGGCTCTCGGCATATAAGTTCCTGCCCCTTTCCCTCAAAAATGTTTTCTATGTCTCCGACTCGTACCTTGTAAATCAATATACCACAAGCGATTCAGCCACAGCGAACATTGACCTCAGTGACTGGGAGCAGTCACCCCAGTCCTCAAAAAGCAGAGGAATAGATTACTATAATTTTGACTATTACAGCTCACTTACAAAGGGGCTTTCTACTACCGACAAGAAGCTTTGCATTTTCCAGCATATCCACGGAATGCACACACCCTACATATCAGTCCACAGCAATTCCCTTGAGCCTCGTGCGGACATTGATATGAACGCTGCCCAGGAAGGCTGCATGGAGATATTAACAAATTACATCTCCCAGCTCAAAGAGATAGGCGTGTATGAAAACAGCACAATAATCCTTACAGCAGATCACGGTATGCCGTCTATTGACATCGCCTCACCCATAATGCTTGTAAAGCCCCAAGGCAGGACAAACGACCGCCTGACGATAAATTCCGCTCCGGGCAATTTGCAGACCGACCTGCTCCCCACAATTCTTGACAGCATAGGCCTTGAACACGAGCCGCTGGAATATTCACTGATGGAAATTGACGAAAATATGCAGCGTGAAAGAACACTGCGTATATTCGGATACTCATCTGACTTTCCTGCCGCTCCCAAATGCGAAGGCGTAGGCTCCGCTGAATATAACAGCTATGATGAATACAAATATACAGGCAGATATTCGGAAACGGACTTTAGCGGCATTGAACCGACGAAATATCCCATAACCGATTACTGGTGGTAATATATTCTGATTATTCACTCAAAAGTCTGATAACAAAAATTGTAAAGGAATGTATTTAAATGGAGTGGTTTTCAAAATTTCTGGGGTGGCTGTTCAGTCTGGTTTATTCCATCAACGGCAATTATCTGGCAGCGCTGATATTGTTTACACTGCTGACAAAGATAATACTCCTCCCCCTCAGCATAATAGTACATAAAAACAGCATCAAGCTGGTAAAGCTTACCCCTGAGATAAACAACATAAAATACAGCTGCTACGGCGACAAAGACCTTATTAACACCAAAACGCTGGAGCTTTACAAAAAGGAAAAGTATAATCCCCTTGTAAGCGTTTTCCCTCTTATAGTTCAGCTTATCCTGCTTATGGGCGTTATCGAGGTCGTAAGCACGCCTGAGTACTCGGGACTTACGGTCAGCGATATGCTTTCCTGCGGAATAGACTTCTCCCTTGTTTCTAAGGACGTAGGCGGGCTGTATTACCTGTTCCCCATAATCGCAGCTGTTTCCTCAATGATAATGTGTATCACGCAGAATATCTCTCAGGCTCTGCAGGCGGAACAGAGCAAGCTCAACAAATACGGCATGATGGCTCTCTCAACTGCATTGTCGCTGTATCTGGGATTTTTTGTAAGCGCAGGCGTTGCAGCATACTGGATACTCAGCAATCTTATGAGTATCGCTCAGATGTATATTCTCAATGCAGTGATAAGCCCCAAGAAATACATCGACTATGCCGCACTGGAAGAAAGCAAGAAAAAGCTTGAAGCTATCGAAGGCTCCGAAAAGAGCATGGACCGTGAGCTGAAAAAGCGTCAGCATGATGATTACAAGCGTTTCTTCTCCATTGCAAACAAGCATGTTGTTTTTTACTCCGAGCAAAGCGGATTCTACAAGTATTTCAAGGGTCTGATAGAATATCTGATATCCCACTCAAACATCACCATACACTATGTGACCAGTGACCCGAACGATGTTATTTTCGACATTGCAAAGGAACAAAAGCAGATAAAGCCCTACTTTATCGGTGAAAACAAGCTTATCTCGCTGTTTTTGAAAATGGACGCAAAGATAGTCGTAATGACCATGCCCGACCTTGACAATTTTCACATAAAGCGCAGCTATGTAAGCAGCGACGTGGAATATATTTACATGGATCACGGACTTTCAAGTATAAATATGCTGGCACGAAAGGGAGCTGTCGATCATTTTGATACGGTATTCTGCGCAGGTCAGCATATAATCGACGAAATGAAGGCCACCGAAGAGCATTACGGACTGCCGCACAAAAATCTCATTGCCTACGGCTACGGATTTATGGACGGACTTATCAAGACCTGCTCCACCGATCCGACTATCGCATCGGGAGATTTTATTCTTTTAGCCCCTTCACACCAGAAGGACAACATTCTTGACAGCTGTCTTGAACCTGTTATCGAGGGTCTGAAATCGACCGGATATAAAGTTATCATCCGTCCCCACCCCCAATACATAAGAAGATATCCCGACAAATGGAAGCGCATCTCAGCTCAGTACGCCTCCGACCCTCAGGTCATTACCGAAAGCGACTTTTCCTCAAACACATCTATTTATCAGGCGGCCCTCGTTGTTACCGACTGGTCAAATATCGGATATGAATACAGCTTTTCCACACTGCGGCCTGTAATGTTCGTCAACACTCCCATGAAGGTCATCAACCCTGACTACAAGGAAATAGGCGTAGTTCCCATTGACCTGTCCCTCAGAAGCGAGATAGGCATTGAGGTAACAGGCAGATCTGCCGATGAAGTGGCCGAAGCAGCCGAAAAGCTGCTGAAAACAAAATGCTTCTCTGCCGAGCAGATATCCGAAGCCCGTGATCGTTCCCTTTTCAATGTTGGAAAGAGCGACGAGGTGGGCGGAAAATATATTCTCTCCAGATTAAGCCAAAAGAAATAATAGAAAGGTTCTGTAAAAATGAAAGCTTATAAGATCATATTCACAATAGTTGCAATGGTAATGTTTGCCCAGATGATGGCAATAAACGCATATGCGTATATCGACGTTTCCGCTACCTCTTACATCATACAGATCGTTGCGGGAATAGTCGTAGCTGTGGGTGCTGTGATTGGCGTTGTTATCTCAAAGGTGAAGAAAAAGGCAAAGGACAAGTTCGGCATCGACCTTGACCACAAGGAGCAGGAGGACGACGTTGTAGTCTATGACGACAGCAGCGATGAAAAGAAAGACGATATTACCGAACAGGTAAAGTGATAACTGCGGCAGCATCGAACACAAGATGCTGCCGCTTTTTTATGACCGTATATTATATCTTCCTATAGTAACAAATTTATTAAAATATCAAAAAGCTCTTCCATTTCACAAATATATTTGGTATAATATAAATATGTATCGGCAAATTGGTTCTGAAAGGATTGATATAAAAATGACGAGGTTCGGCAGCAGAATATTTTGGTGCTTTGTTACCGCAGCAATGATTTTTTCCGTGATATCCGCCGCTTTTCCCACAAAGGCGGAAGCCATCACGTTTACGCCCAACTTCACCATTTCCAGTGAAGCTGCGGTCATGATAAATCTCGATAAAGACGTTACCGTTTATGAGAAAAATCCCAATAAAAAGATGTATCCCGCTTCCCTCACAAAGATAATGACAGCCCTTATCGTGCTGGATAATGTGGAGGATCTTGACAATACTGTTTATGAGGCTCCGCTGGTGGTTTTTGATGAACTTTACGGACAGGGTGCTTCCAGCGTTGGCATCGAGCGTGGCGAGGAGGTCACCGTTACCGACCTTATGTATTCACTGCTGCTGAAATCCGCCTGTGAATCCGCAGGTATCCTTGCATATCACGTTGGCGGCGAGAGCATCTCCAACTTTGTTGACATGATGAACGAAAAGGCTAAAGAGATAGGCTGCACAGGCACTCACTTTGTAAATCCCCACGGTCTTTATGACCCCGACCAGTACACAAATGCCGCTGATATGGCGCTTATCGCACAGTATGCGGTGGAAAATTACCCCAAGTTCGTTGAGATCGCCACTGCCACCGAATACGATATGCAGCCCACCAATTACCATGAGGCTGGCTGGGCGCACATTTACCACACCAACAGTATGCTCAACCGTTCCAGCAGCTATTATTACCAGTATGCAAAGGGCATAAAGACAGGAACACTTGATGAATCCGGCAGAAACCTTATCACTATGGGCTCCCGTGACGGAAACAACTACCTGCTCGTTACCATGGGCTCTCCTATGTATGACGCTGACGGAAACGCAGTTTACCTCCATTATGAGGATCACAAAAATCTGTACGAATGGGCTTTCGAGAATTTTGAGTACAAGCAGCTGCTTCAGGCAGGCATTGAGATAACCGAGCTTCAGGTAAAATTCGGCGAGAGCAGCGATTTTGTCCGCCTTGTTACTGCTGATAACTACAGCTGTATGTGGCTCTCCACCGTGGATACGAACCGCCTCAAGGAGGCCATAAACGTTGACCCCAGCCTGCTTAATGATGACGGAACAGTTACTGCTCCCGTTGCAAAGGGTCAGAAATTCGGCACATACACCCTTACACTTTCGGGCGAGGAGATATGCACCGTTGACCTGGTGGCGCAGGACGATGTTACCCTTTCCGCTCTGGCTTATAATTTTGATAAGGCAAAGCAGTTCACATCATCAATATGGTTCAAGGCAGCGCTCATCATCACAGCGGTGCTTGTTATCCTGTACATAATCATTGTGGCAGCGTCCAAGAAAAAGCGCAAAAAGTACAGACGTGTAAAGAAAAGAAGAAAGTTCTGATATCAAGGAGCATAGCACAGATGGCTGAAAAAATGCGGAAAATTAAATATTCATTGCTGGCAGCAGCAGGAGTTTCCGTTATTACGGCTGCTGTGTGCTTCGCTTCGGCACCGACGCAGAAAAATGCAAGCTCTTTGGTTTATTTTCCTGACGGCAATGACGGCACAGCTCTGCTGAGAGATGCCATATCGGCTGATATGAACAAGACTGCACAGCAGTCGGGCACACCTGCCGATGAGCTGGAAAGGTCACTGTCCGTTGAACCTTTCGGAAGCGGTGCGGAAATAGTTCTCAGCGGACTTAAATCGACTGACAACGCACCTGTTATTCTGGCAAGTGCCCTTGGCAATGCGGTAAAATCGGGCAAAGCTGAATTTGACGTGATATCCTACTGCGATATGGCAGAAAACGTTCAGTTCCCGTCGCTGCCCGTAAGCTTTTCCGCAGGCATTGCGGGAGGGTTGGCGGTATATGCAGCCATGAGCATTGCGGAAGCTTTGAAAAAGAAAAAATCCGACGCAGCCTCCGATATTACATCGGAACCCGTTCACGAAAAAATACCTGAGCAGGAAACTGATAAAAGCGCTCCGACTGAGCCTGCTCGCACCGAATCGACCGCTGAATCGGAGAAATCCGTTTCTCCGCAGCCGATCCCACCCATTAAAAGCCCCGAACCTCAGAAAACCGTGCCTATCATCGGAGCAGTTCAGCGGTTCTATGACGATGCAGTTGATCTGGGCGTGCTTGCGCCCTCTGCTCCTCAGGGATTGGAAGCGGCAGGATATATCCGCATTGCCCGTGCGCTTTCCGAGCAGAAGTCCCCTCTTATAATTGCGGTATCATCCGCAAGAACTGAGACGGACAAGATACCCTACTCGGTAAAAACAGCATCATATCTTGCCTGCGCATTCGGGTCGCTGGGCAAGAGGACTGCGATCATCGAATGCAACTCTAAAAAGCCCTCACTTGGCAGCTTTTTCAAGAAAACAGGCAAGGGCGGTCTTTCGGATATTGCGGCAGGCAGCTGCACTATCCCCGAATCGGTTGTGCTGAACGCACGCCGTGGGGTGGATATCTACGCCGAGACAAAGGCAAATCCCATGCCTGCCTCCGTGTTCTCCACGCCATTTTACAGCGAATTTTTACAGTTTATGTCAACGGTGTATGATGTTATGATACTGACTGCTCCCCTTGCAAGGGACGATGAATGGAAATACATTGCCCGTGGCTGTGACGGTATAATTATCGCATCTGCTGACGGCAGAGAGACAGACCCAATCTCCGCAGCGGAGATTTTAAAATCCGACATTGCCTTCACCGCTTTCTGCAAAGCAAAAGATACGGAAGAAAATACACAGTAAAGGAAGCTGTTTTATGTTTGAAAAGCTGAAATATATGGAGCCGCTCATAAGCGAGCTTATCGGTGCAGACGTTTTTGCAGGCGCAAATGCTGCCGTGATCTACAAGGGCGAAACTGTCTGGAGCAAAAGCTTCGGCATGGCGGACAAGGAGAAAAATATCCCCATGAACGAGGATAAAATTTTCCGCCTGTTCTCACTCTCAAAGCCCATAACCAGTGCAGCCGCAATGCTGCTTCTGGAGCGCGGAAAGATAGAGCTGCGCTATCCCGTAAAGTGGTTCCTGCCCACCTTTGAAAATCCTATGGTAAAAGACGAAAGCGGAACATATCCCGCAAAGCGTGACATCACTCTGGGCGACCTTATGAACATGACCTCAGGCATTCTTTATCCCGACGGCACAAAGGCAGGTCAGGAAATGGGCAGCCTGTGGAGTCAGCAGACGGACGCATGGGAAAAGGGCGGAAAGCTTCTGAACACCCGTGAATTTGCTCTTGAAATGGGCAAAAAGCCGTTGGCGTTCACTCCCGGTGCAAGGTGGCAGTACGGCGCTTCTGCCGATGTTATGGGCGCTGTTATCGAGGCTGTTTCGGGAATGAAGTTCAGCGAATTTCTGAAACAGGAAATATTTGAACCGCTGGGCATGGAGGACACGGGCTTCTATGTTCCTGCCGAAAAGCAGGGCAGATTTGCTCAGGTATATGACCGCACGGAAAAGGGAAATCTCCCTTACACAGGTCACAACCTCTGCATTTTTGACCAGAAGGAGCCGCCTGCATTTGAATCGGGCGGAGCAGGTCTTGTCTCCACTATCGGCGACTACTCCAGATTTGTGAAGATGCTCATGGGCAGCGGTACATACAACGGCATAAATATTCTGGGCAGAAAAACCGTGGAATTTATGCGCACCAACTGCCTTACACCCGAGCAGATGAAGACCCTTGACTGGGACAGCATGAAAGGCCATGGCTACGGTAACTTCATGCGTGTACTCACAAGCCCTGCGGAAGCTGGCTTCAACGCAGGTGCTGGAGAATACAGCTGGGACGGCTGGATGGGCTGCTATTTTTCCGTTGATCCTGACGAAGATCTTGCATTCCTTTTCTTCATCCAGCAGACAAATACAGGCTGCACTGACTTTACAAGAAAGCTCCAGAGCATTGTACGCAGCTGCCTGTAATATAGGAGATGGCTTTTTATGTGGTTCGTTCTTGCGTTGCTGTCGGCTGTTTTTGCAGCGCTGACATCCATTCTTGCCAAGGTGGGCATTGACGGAGTCAACTCGAATCTCGCAACTGCCATAAGGACGGCTGTGGTGCTGATAATGGCATGGGGCATGGTCTTCATCACCAACGCTCAGCACGGCATAACCGACATTGACAAAAAGAGCTGGATATTCCTTATACTTTCGGGTCTGGCAACAGGCGCATCATGGCTTTGCTACTACAAGGCTATCCAGATAGGCGACGTTTCAAAGGTAGTTCCCGTGGATAAGCTCAGCGTGGTAATAACACTGATACTGGCTTTTGCCTTCCTGCATGAGAAATTTGACGCAAAAAACATTACAGGAGCTGCCCTCATCACCGCAGGCACGTTCCTGATGATAAAATAATAAGGGGAAAAATATTTAAATGAGAATAAGAAAAAAAAAGTGGGCACGCCCTGAGCTTGATGCCTGTAACTATTACATAGACAACGCCGAGGAAATGAGAGGAAAATGGCACCAAGCCTTTGCGGATAACAGCCGTCCCCTCTATCTTGAGCTTGGCTGCGGAAAGGGCGTTTTTGCGGCTCAGCACGCACTGAAATATCCCGACATCAACATAATCGCTGCGGATATCAAGGCGGATATGCTGGCTGTGGGCAGGCGCACCATTGAAAGTATGTTCGGCGCTGTGGACCGCACCCACGACAATGTTATCCTGCTGAGAATGAACATTGCCGATATCTCAAAGTTCTTTGCTCCCGAGGACAGCGTGGACAGGATATACATAAACTTCTGCAACCCTTGGAACAGGGGCAAGCACAACAAGCGCAGACTTACCCACACCCGCCAGCTGGTGCAGTATAAGACTATTCTGAAGCCCGAGGGCGAGATTCGCTTCAAGACCGATGACGACCAGCTTTTTGAGGAGTCGCTGGAATATTTCAACGAAGCGGGCTGCGAGATAACCTATCTCACCCGTGACCTGCACGCTGAAAACTTCCCCGATAATCTTGTTACCGAGCATGAAAGAATGTTCTCCGAAGAGGGCAAGAAGATAAAGTTCCTTATCGCCAGATTCACAAATGAAGAGTAAGTGTAAGCATATACTTACTTTCTTGACAGCACCTGCGATATAGTGTAAAATAAGAGTACAAATGAAATTCTGAGAAAGATGGGTCGTTTTTTATGAGAGGAATTTACTCGTCAGTTACCGATATGCGCCGCAAGGTATTTACCGAGGTCGCACGCCTTGCCTATGAGGGCGGAGACTATTCACGCATGGAAGATCTGCCCTATAAGATCTGCCCCGGTGATGTGGCGGCTCACCGTGAATCCATTTTTCTTGAAAGAGCGATCGTCGAGGAACGTCTTAGACTGGCTATGGGTCTGCCTCTGAGAAGTGTCAGCGAGCATGCTCCCGTATCCAAGGGCGTTAACGAAAGCGCCATTGCGGAAAAATATTATGATCCCCCTCTTATAAATATAATCAGCTTTGCCTGCAACGCCTGCCCTACCCTCCATTACCACGTAACGGACGTTTGTCAGGGCTGCTTTGAAAACCCCTGCAAGGAGGTTTGTCCCAAGGGGGCTATTTCTATCCGCCACGGAAAGTCGCAGATAGATAACGAAAAATGTATCAAGTGCGGCCGCTGCAAGGACGTATGCCCCTATCACGCTATCCTTAAAGTAGAGCGCCCCTGCGCAAGAGCCTGCGGTATGGACGCTATCGGCAGCGATGAACACGGCAGAGCAAAGATAGATTACGATAAATGCGTTTCCTGCGGAATGTGCCTTGTTAACTGTCCTTTCGGTGCTATCGCCGACAAGGCTCAGATATTCCAGCTCATTCACGCAATAAAGACAGGCAAGAGGGTCGTTGCAATAGTAGCTCCCGCATTCTACGGTCAGTTCGGCGCAAAGCTCACTCCCGAAAAGCTCACCTATGCCATGAGGCAGCTGGGCTTTTCCGATGTGGTCGAGGTAGCCGTCGGCGCTGACCTCTGCACTGTTGAGGAAGCCAAGGACTTTATCGACAATGTGCCCGACAAGCTGGATTTCCTTGCCACATCATGCTGCCCTGCCTGGTCGGTAATGGCAAAGAAGCTTTTCCCCGAGCTTGCAAAGAACATCTCCATGGCGCTGACACCTATGGTGCTCACAGCACGCCTTGAAAAGAAAAAGGATCCCGACTGCCGCATAGCATTCATCGGCCCCTGCTCCGCAAAGAAGCTGGAAGCCAGCCGAAGAACTATCAGAAGCCATGTTGACTTTGTTCTCACCTTTGAGGAGCTTATGGGAATGTTTGACGCAAAGGAAGTGGATATCGAAAATATCCCCGATTCCGAGGCTGTTCCCCTTGACAAGGGTACAGGCGCAGGAAGAGGCTTTGCGGTAAGCGGCGGAGTTGCAAATGCCGTTGCTGCCGAGATAAAACGCCTTGAGCCTGACCGTGATGTAAAGATCGCCTCCGCTCAGGGACTGCACGAGTGCAAAAAGCTGCTCCAGCTTGCCCGTGCAGGCAAATACAACGGCTATCTTCTTGAGGGTATGGGCTGCCCCGGCGGCTGTGTTGCGGGCGCAGGAACCATGTGCGCTGTAAACAAGGCTGCCATTGCCATTGACCGCTACAAAAAGCAGGCGGACAAGCAGCTTGCTTCCGAAACGGAATATGCTGCAGATCTTGATGTACTTGTAAAGGATGACCTTGACTGATGATAAGAAAAATAGATAACTGCGACAAAGAAATTTACATAGAAATGGCAGATGAGTTCTATCATTCCTCCGCCGTTACCCACCCCGTTCCCAGAGAGAACTTTGAAAAGGCGTTTGACCACATGGTAAACGACGGCACATATTTTGACGGATATATCTTCGAGGACAACTGCGAGACCTGCGGCTTCTGTGCCGTGGCTGTAAGCTATTCTCAGGAAGCAGGCGGACAGGTCATCTGGATAGAGGACTTTTATATCCGCCCCGATTTCAGAGGAAAGGGACTGGGCAGCGATCTTTTTGACCGCATAAAGGAAGATTTTCCGGATGCTGCCAGATATCGCCTTGAGATCACCGAGTCAAATGTTGACGCAAAGAGACTTTATGAGCGCAAGGGATTTGAGATCCTGCCCTACAGGCAGATGCTCAAAGAAATGAACTGATACCAATAAAACACAAAGCCGATGAAAACGAATTTCATCGGCTTGATTTTTTACACTAAGCACCAATTAAAAACTATACAAAAAATTGAGCATAATCTTGCGTATATGGATTATGCGATGATTTTTTGTCTATAGTTTTATTGGTGATCAGTATTATTCTACCCTTGCAATAACTCCACCGCCGACAACAATATCGCCGTCATAGACAACGCACGCCTGACCCTTTGCGGGGGCACGGACGGGATCGTCAAACTCAATGCGGACAATGCCGTTTTCGGCAGGATAAAGCAATGCGCTCTGCTCCTTGGCGGAATAGCGGGATTTTGCGGTAACTCTCATAGGCTCGCTAAGCTTATCGGCGATAATAAGGTTAAAGTCCCTAAGAAAAAGCGTTCTGCGGAAAAGCTCCGCTTCATCACCGAGAGTAACGGTGTTGGACAATGGGTCCTTGTCCGTTACAAAAACAGGCTTTCCGAAGGTAACTCCCAGTCCCTTTCGCTGACCTATGGTGTAGTTGATGATGCCGGAGTGCTCCCCTGCCCTCTTTCCGTCAGAGAAAACATATTCGCCCGAAACAGGCTTGTAGCCCGTGTATCGCTCGATGAACGAAACATAATCGCCGTCAGGCACAAAACAGATGTCCTGACTGTCGGGCTTGTGGGAATTTACCAGTCCATGCTCCTCCGCAAGCCTGCGCACGTCTGTTTTTTCCATGCCGTACAGCGGGAAAAGTGTGTGCTCCAGCTGATGCTGGGTCATGCAGTACAGCACATAGGTCTGATCCTTTCTCAGGTCGGATGAACGCTTCAGAAGCCATCTGCCCCTGTTATTGTCATAGCACACATCGGCGTAATGACCTGTGGCGATGTAGTCAAAGCCCAGCAGCTCAGCCCTGCGGAGCATTGTTCCGAACTTCATGTACTTGTTGCACTCAATGCAGGGGTTAGGGGTCTCTCCGTTTATATAGCTGTCGGCAAAGGGCTTCATAACGTACTTTGCAAAATCATCGGTAAAATTAAGGGTAACGTGGTCGATGCCTATTTTTCGGCACACGCTCCGTGCGTCATCAACATCGGAAAGAGAACAGCAGCCGCCCTCGGCATAGCCCTCCCCCAGCACGGAATTATCATAGAGCCTGAGGGTGCAGCCGCATACCTCATAGCCCTGCTCTTTAAGAATAAGTGCGGCAGCGGAGCTGTCAACTCCCCCGCTCATGCCCACAAGGACCTTTTTCTTATCCAAATCATTTCCTCCCCGTAAGCTTCAAAATCAGAAAAGTAAGCGCACCCGAAATAATGATAACGGGCAGCGGCGAATACAGCAGCATTTTAAGCATCTGCATCAATGAAACATGAGCAAACACTTTAAAAAGTATCCAGAAAAATATGGGCAGCGAGAATATGCCCGCCGTTTCTATCCAGAGGGTCCTTGCCAGTGAACGCCTGCGCATAAGCAGCTTTGCGGCAATAAGATCGACCCCCAGCATTATCACAGCTGCAATAAGCAGGAACGATATATACTGCTCTGTCGGCGCCCATGCAATAAGCTGCACGATATAATTCATGCCGAACCAGTACAGCGCCGTAAATATAAGCATTGGCAGGATATCGGCAGTGAGCAGGCACCAGCCGCCGTTTCTCAGGAATTTGAGCGGGATATCCGAAAAGACCACTATGCTGCTTTCGGTAATGTTTTTTGCAAGAGTTACCGTTGTTTCCGTGCCGTCTTCATTTTTGCGCACATAGTCCTGACAGACGGAACCATCCTTTTCAAACTCGTAGCTTTGCTTTTCAAAGCCCTTCAGCTTCTTGTCAAGCAGTGCTTCTATCTCCGCATATTTTTTTGCCTTGGTGAAATTTGATATCTTGTAACCGTAAAGTGCCATTTTATCAAGCCTTTCACATTGTTATGAAATTAGCATAAGTCCTTAAAGCTGTTTATGCGTATATCGGTGCAGTCCGACAGAGCGTCAAAATCGCCGAAATGACCGCTGTTTACGCCAACAGTGTAAAAGCCGTTTTCAAAAGCTGTCTTTGCCGCATGGGGAGAATCCTCAAAAACTGCCGTTTCATCGGGAGCCGTCCCCAGCTTTTCGGCACACATATGGAATATCTTCGGGTCCTCCTTGCTGGAGCCTGCCTCATCGGAGGTGATGATGAACTCCAGCTCATCAAGTATGCCGTTGTGCCCCAGCACACCCTCTGCCAGCTCCCGACTGTTGGAGGTGGCGGCGCACATTTTTATGCCACTTGCCTTGAAATGCGCTATCATTTCGGGAACGAACGGCATGAGCTTTACCTCATGAAAATACTTGTCACGGACGATGTCCGTTATTTCCTCGGCAATACTTTCCTCGCTGTCGGGCAGGGAATACAGATTCTTGAGATAGGTCACGGCGGACATAAAGTGCATGGATTTTAGGGCAAAGGACACCTCCTCGGTGTATGGTATTCCACGCCTGCCGAGAAGTATCCTGTCCGACTCGGACCACACGCCCATGCTGTCGGCAAGAGTGCCGTCAATATCAAAAATGACTGCTTTTATATTTTCAAGCATATTTTCTCCTTACTCTGCGGTGTAGGTGAGATTTTCCCACAAAAGCTTCACGCCGATGTCCGTCTCCTCGGGCAGCAGAGCCATGGCGATGAAAAGCTCGTCGCCTGTTTCGGTATCTTTAAGGGTGGCATATTCGCCTTCGATCTTTATTACGATGTAATGCTTTGGTCCCATTACTTCAAACTCTCCTCTTCCTCGCACAGCTCCAGCCACTCGTCAGAGTAATCGGAGGACTGCTTTTTAAGGCTCTCAAACTCAGCGCATTTTTCGTTCATAAGAACATAGTCGCCCGTTACCTCGGGAGAGACCATTTCCTGCTGAACTGCCGCCATCTGTGTCTCCAGCTCGCCTATGAGCTTTTCCAGCTCCTTTATCCTTGCACGGCGCTTTGCGTCCCTTGCACGCTGCTCCTTGGAACGGTAGGAAACAGCTTTCTTTTCCTCATTCTCACGGCGGAGGTTTTCCTGCTTTGCCGCAGCGATCTCTGCCTGAGCGGCTTCCGCCCTCGCCCTCTTCTGAGTGAGATACTGCTCAAAGCCGTCGTTGAACTCTTCCAGCTTGCCGGGAGTTATCTCAAATATCCTGCCGCAAATCTTACTAAGCAGATAGCGGTCGTGGGATACCAGGATAACAGTGCCCTCGTAGTCGGAAAGCGCCTGTTCAAGCACTTCCTTTGCATCAATGTCAAGGTGGTTGGTAGGCTCGTCAAGGATAAGCACATTACCTCTTTCAAGCATCATGATTGCAAAACAAAGCTTTGCTCTCTCGCCGCCGCTTATAACGCCCACCTTTTTGAAAACATTCTCGCCTGTGAGCTTCACCAGACCCAGCAGACTTCTCACCTGCTGCTCGGTCATGCCCCTGCGGCGGTCGTGTATCTCGTCAATGACAGTCTTGCTGAAATCCAGCTGAGAATTTTCCTGGTCAAAGTAGGATATCTTGATATTTTTGTTCCACTCGATAGTGCCGTGTGTCACAGGCATTTTCTTCTGGATTATCTTCAAAAGAGTGGATTTTCCTATGCCGTTTGCGCCCACAATACCTATCTTGTCCCCACGGCGCACATCAAAGGAGATGTTATCCGCAAGGGTCTTGTCACCTGCGCAGATGTCGATATTCTTTACCGAAAGCACGTCAAGGGGCGGCTCATAATCGTACTCGAACTTTATCTTCGCCTTTTTCTCGTATGTGATTGGCTTTTCCAGTATCTCCATGGCTTCAAGCTTCTTCACACGGCTCTTTGCCATGGCGGAAGTGGTGGCACGGACGATGTTTCGGTCAACAAAATCCTGGAGCTTTGCTATCTCCGCCTGCTGAGCCTCATATTCCTTTATCCTGCGCTCGGTGTCGGCGGCTTTAAGCTCGGTGAACTTGGTGTAATTGCCCTTCCAGCGGCGCAGATGGGTGTGCTCTATCTCGCAGATCGAAGTACAAAGCTTGTCAAGAAAATATCGGTCATGGGAAACTATGAGCAGTGCGCCCTTGTAGTCCTGAAGGTAGTCCTCCAGCCACATAATGGTGTCAAAATCCAGATGGTTCGTAGGCTCATCGAGGATAAGCAGGCGGGGGCTTTCCAGCAGCAGCTTTGCCATGGCAAGACGTGTTTTCTCGCCGCCGCTGAGGGTGGAAATAACACGGTCATAGGTCTCGGGCGGAAAGCCCATACCGTTAAGGACTGTTTTTATTTTCACATTTATGAGATAGCCCTCGTTTGCTTCAAAATACGCCGTTTTATGAGCATATTCGGCGCTTATCTCGTTAAAATGCTTTTCATTCTCATGTATCTCGGGGCGTGCCATTTCGGCTTCAAGTCGTCTCAGCTCGTCCTGAACCGCAAGCAGCTCGGAGAAAACGGACATCATCTCGTCCATGACCTTTGAAGAGCGGTCAAGTCCTGAGTTCTGCTCCAGAAAGCCCACAGTGGAAGCCCTTGTTATGGCAAGGTGAGGCACATTTGGCTCAGGCTGGGACTCGTATTCCTCCTTGCCTGTGATTATGCGCAGCAGGGTTGATTTTCCGCAGCCGTTTATTCCCACAAGACCTATCCTGTCGTTATCCTCGATAGTGAGGGAAACGTTGTCAAGGATAGTCCTGCCGTTATATATCTTTGAAATATTTTCCATTGAAAGTATCATTTGCTTTTCTCCCGTATGATATTATCACAATATTCTTTTATTATAGCATACTGCGGAGAATATTGCAACTGTGAGCGAAAGGATTTTTAAGCATCGAACGCTTATAAATGTGTTGACTTGATGGTATAAAAAGAGTATAATATAATCAGAATATTACTACCGAACAGGAGGGGTAAGTATGATAATTCGTCCGTCAGCAGCAATACGCCAGAATTACAATGAAATAGCCGATATGTGCCGCAAAACGGCAGAACCTGTATTCCTTACCAAAAACGGAGAGGGCGACCTTGTGGTCATGGACATTGAGACCTACAGCCGACGGGAAAAAATGCTGAAACTGCGTGAAGAGCTTCTTGCCGCCGAAGAAGAGCGCATGGCGGGAATAAAGGGCTGCACCATTGACGAGCTTAATGCCTACCTCGATGACATTATCAAAGAGGTTTAAAAATGGCTGACAAAATATATAACGTCATTATTTCCGACAGAGTTAAAAGAGAGTTGGGAACATCTATCCGCTTTATTGCACAGATCAGCAAGGAAGCGGCAGCTGCAAAAAAGAAAGAGCTTATAGCAGCAATGCGTTCACCGGAACATATGCCGCAGCGTTTTCCGTTTTTTAATGAAACCTGCATTCCTGCCAACAAATATCACAAAATGTATGTGGAAAATTGGTACCTTGTACTTTTTCAGATACAGGACGACACTGTTTATGTAGATCATATCCTCGACTGCCGCCGAGACCACAGCTTGCTCATAAAATAACAGAACAACAAAAAAGGCTGCTCCGAAGCTCGGAACAGCCTTGTGTTTTTTGGTAGCTATTAGTCAACGATGTACTGCTTGATCTTTGCGAAGAACTCGGAAGCGTCATCGGTGTGAGCCTCAAGAATGATGGGCTTGGAAAGGTCGAGGCTGAAAATACCCATGATCGACTTAGCATCTACTGCGTATCTGCCGGAAAGGAGGTCAACGTCGTAATCGCACATGGAAACCTCTGAAACAAAGTTCTTTACATCGTTAATGGTAGCGAGCATAATAGTTGTCTTTTGCATAATAATTCCATCCTTTCATGATGTTCGTGGAAGGGCTTATATACATTTCCTTCCTTATTTAAAAGAATAGCAGTTTTTTTGGATTTAGTCAAGAGGATTTGCAATTTTTTTATTTTTATTGTATAATAGCATATATTATCCTGCCCGCAAATAGGCACGATATGCACACCGCACAAATTTTTACGGAGATTTTTATGTATATTTACTTTTACACATTTGGCTGCAAGGTCAATGTATATGAGACTGCGGCTATGTCCGAAGCCTTTGAAAAGGCAGGATATACCGTCACGCAGGTACGTGAGCTGGCGGATATCCTTGTCATAAACTCATGTACCGTCACCTCCGAAAGCGACAGTAAGCTCATGCAGACCATAAGGCGGATAAGGCGTGAAAAGCCCGACGGAGTTATCGTTCTCACGGGCTGCTATCCGCAGGCATTTCCCAATGAAGCCAAAGCCTGCGGAGCGGACGTTATCACAGGCACCAAGGACAGGAGCCGCATTGTGGAGCTTACGGAGGAATTTCTGAAAAGCAGACAGCAGACCTGCGGAATAACGCCTTATATGCCCCACGATGAGTTTGAAAAAATGCCGGTATCGGCGGTGGAGGGTCACACCCGTGCGTTCATGAAGATACAGGACGGCTGCAACGCATTCTGCACCTACTGCATAATCCCCTACTCCCGTGGGCGGATACGCTCCATGCCCATTGACGGCGTTATAAGCGAGGCAAAGCTGCTGGCGAAAAACGGCTACAAGGAGATAGTTCTTGTGGGCATAAACCTTGCATTTTACGGTGCTGAGTTCGGGCTGAGACTGGCGGACGCTGTGGAAGCGGTATGCTCCGTTGACGGCATTGAGCGGGTTCGGCTGGGTTCGCTGGAGCCTGAGAAGATAACCGATGACGACCTGAAACATCTGGCTGCTCAGCCAAAGTTCTGCCCCTCATTTCATCTGTCGCTGCAAAGCGGCTGCGACAGGACGCTGAAAGCCATGAACAGGCGCTACACCTCCGCCGAATTTGAGGAGCTTGTGGGAAGGATAAGGAGCATCTTCCCCGACTGCGGCATTACCACCGATATAATGACGGGCTTCCCCTGCGAGACGGAGGAAGATCACAAAAAGTCCCTTGAATTTGCGGAGCGGATAGGCTTTTCCGATATCCACGTCTTCCCCTATTCAAGGCGAAAGGGCACAAAAGCCGACCTTATGGAGCCGCAGGTGCCCGGCGACGTGAAAAAGCGCAGGGCAAAGGAAATGGCGGAGGTCGGAGCAAAAAGCCGTGACAAATTTCTTCAAAGCCTTGCAGGAAAAGAATTTCCCGTGCTTTTTGAGCGTGAAAAAGCCGACGGTATCCACCACGGATATGCACCCAATTACGCTTATATCAAAATCTTAACAAAATATTCAGAGAAAAGCTTGCGTAAAATGATTTTTTATGTTAAAATAGATAAGATAGAGGACGGCTGCTGTTTTGGTCATATTGTTACCGAATAAAAGCAAGTCCATTCATAAAACACAAAGGGGAGTATTGAACCTATGTCAGTTTACAGAATTTATGTTGAAAAGAAGCCTGAATTTGCCGCAGCTGCAAAAACGCTTCTCGGAGATATCAAAACAGCCCTGAGGCTTGATTCTCTGCGCTCACTCAGGATAATCAACCGCTACGACGCAGAAAACATCTCAGAGGATAATTTCAATTATGCGGCGGATAACGTTTTCTCCGAGCCTGCCGTTGACGTTACTTACAGGACGCTCCCCGCTCTCAAGGACGATGAGCGTGTTTTTGCTGTGGAGTATCTTCCCGGTCAGTTCGACCAGAGAGCCGATTCCTGCGAGCAGTGTATCCAGATACTTACCCAGGGCGAAAGATGCAAGGTAAGAAATGCCCGTGTTTACATCACCGAGGGCAGAATATCCGACAGCGAGTTTGAAGCGCTGAAAAAGTACATCATCAACCCTGTTGAGAGCCGTGAGGCTTCCCTTGATGAAGTAGAGACCCTGAAGGTAAACTACACCATCCCCGAGACTGTTGAGACCCTCACAGGATTTATCACCATGGACGATATGGGTCTTGCAAACTTCGTTACAAAGTACGGCCTTGCAATGGATTCCGATGACCTGAAGTTCTGCCGTGACTATTTCCGTGACACCGAAAAGCGTGACCCCACTATCACCGAAATTCGCATGATAGATACATACTGGTCCGACCACTGCCGTCACACCACATTCTCCACCGTTATCGATGAAGCAAATATTGATGCCGATTATATCAGAAAGACATATAACGAGTACATCGACGCAAGAAAAGAGCTGGGCAGAGAAAACAAGCCCATCACTCTTATGGATATCGCCACCATCGGCGCAAAGAAGCTGAAAAAGGAAGGCATTCTCAAGGATCTTGACGAGTCCGAAGAGATCAATGCTTGTTCCGTAAAGATCAAGGTAGATGTTGACGGCGAGCTTCAGGACTGGCTCCTTATGTTCAAGAACGAAACTCACAACCACCCCACCGAGATCGAGCCTTTCGGCGGTGCGGCTACCTGCCTTGGCGGCGCTATCAGAGACCCCCTTTCGGGACGTTCATATGTATATCAGGCTATGCGTGTAACAGGTGCTTCCAATCCTCTCGTTCCCGTTGAGGACACCATTCACGGCAAGCTCCCCCAGAGAAAGATCACCGTGGGCGCAGCAAACGGCTACAGCTCCTACGGCAACCAGATAGGTCTTGCAACAGGTCATGTTTCCGAGGTATATCACCCCGGCTACGTTGCAAAGAGACTGGAAATAGGCGCTGTTGTAGGCGCTGCTCCCATTGAAAATGTTGTAAGAGAAGTTCCCGAACCGGGCGACGTTATCATTCTCCTCGGCGGTCGCACAGGACGTGACGGCTGCGGCGGCGCAACAGGCTCCTCCAAGTCTCACACCGAACAGTCCCTCGAAAGCTGCGGCGCTGAGGTACAGAAGGGTAATCCTCCCGAGGAAAGAAAGCTTCAGAGACTTTTCAGAAATCCTGAAGTTACACATATGATAAAGCGCTGCAACGACTTCGGCGCAGGCGGCGTTTCCGTTGCCATCGGCGAGCTGACAGACGGTCTGGTTATCGACCTGAACGCAGTTCCCAAGAAGTATGACGGTCTTGACGGCACTGAGCTTGCTATTTCCGAGAGCCAGGAAAGAATGGCTGTTGTAGTAAGAAAGTCCGACATGAAGAAGTTCATCGCCGCTGCCGCTGCCGAGAACCTTGAAGCTACCAAGGTTGCGGACGTTATGGCTGAACCCCGCCTCAAGATGAAGTGGAACGGCAAGGTAATCGTTGACCTTTCAAGAGAGTTCCTGAACTCCAACGGTGCCGAAAAGCACACCACCGTTCAGGTATCCGTTCCCGTTACCGTTCAGCCCAAGTCCTACACCGACTGCCCCGACAGCTGGTACACCCTTATGACCAACCTGAACGTATGCTCTCAGAAGGGTCTGGTAGAACGCTTTGACTCCACCATCGGCGCAGGCACCGTTCTTATGCCCTACGGCGGAAAATATCAGCTCACACCTACTCAGGCGATGGCTGCAAAGATCCCCGTTCTCAAGGGTCAGACAAAGACCTGCTCTATCATGGGCTGGGGCTACAATCCTTATGTAAGCGACAAGAGCCCTTATCACGGCGCTATCGCTGCTGTTATCGAGTCCATTTCCAAGGTCATCGCAGCAGGCGGAAGCTACAAGCAGTGCTGGCTCACATTCCAGGAATATTTCGAGAGAACACAGAATAATCCTACCCGCTGGGGCAAGCCTTTCTCCGCTCTTCTCGGCGCATACAAGGCTCAGATAGAGCTGGGCTGCGGCGCTATCGGCGGCAAGGACTCCATGTCAGGTACATTTGAGAACATTGACGTTCCCGCAACTCTTGTTTCCTTTGCAGTCTCCACCGCAGACAGCGGAAAGATCCTTTCCCCTGAATTCAAGAAGGCAGGAAACAAGGTCATCTACATCACACCCGACTACGATGAAAACGGTCTGCCCAAGTGGGACAGCGTAAGAAGCGTATTCGACAGAGTTGAAAAGATCATCGCAGAAGGCAAGGCGCTCTCCGTATGGTCAGTAGGCTTCGGCGGCATTGCGGAAGCAGTCGCTAAGATGTCCCTCGGAAACAGAGTGGGCTTCAAGTTCGACAAGAAGCTTTCCTCCGACCTGCTGTTCTACTCCCGTTACGGCTCTTTCGTTATCGAGCTTGACGGCGACCCCTTCACTCCCGAGACCGTTATCGGTACTACCACCGATTCCTATACCATCGACTGCAAGGATTATGTTATCGACATGGCTGACCTCCAGAAATCCTGGGAGGACAAGCTTGAACCCATATTCCCCTGCAACATCAAGACCGAGGGCAAGCCTGCAAAGATATACACCTACACCGCAAAGAACTCCGTTCAGCACGCTTCCTCCTTTGCAAAGCCCAAGGTGCTTATCCCCGTATTCCCCGGCACAAACTGCGAGTACGATACTGCCCGTGTATTTGAGCGTGCAGGCGCAGTTCCCGAGATCGTTGTTATCAAGAACCTTTCCGCTCAGACCCTTGAAGAGAGCGTAAAATACTTTGAAAAGGCTGTCAAGAAGTCACAGATCGTTATGATCCCCGGCGGCTTCTCAGGCGGAGACGAGCCTGACGGTTCAGGAAAGTTCATCACCGCATTCTTCCGCAACCCCCGCATCAAGGACGCTGTTACCGAGCTGCTCGACAACAGGGACGGTCTTATGCTGGGTATCTGCAACGGCTTCCAGGCACTTATCAAGCTTGGCCTTGTACCTTACGGAAAGATCGTTGACATGACCGATGATTCCCCCACACTTACATTCAATACCATCGCACGCCACCAGTCAATGATGGTATCCACAAGAATAGCCTCCACCAAGTCCCCCTGGCTTGCAGGCTGCGAGGTGGGCGATATCCACAAGATCGCTATCTCCCACGGCGAGGGCAGATTCGTTGCTTCTCCCGAGCTTATCAAGAGCCTTGCGGACAACGGTCAGATCGCTACTCAGTACGTTGACCTTGAAGGTGCTCCTTCAATGGATATCCGCTTCAACCCCAACTCCTCCTTTGACGCTATCGAGGGTATCACCTCCCCCGACGGACGTGTTCTCGGAAAAATGGGCCACAGCGAGCGTATCGGCACCGACATCTGCAAGAATGTTCCCGGCTCCAAGGATCAGAAGATCTTTGAAAGCGGCGTAGCTTACTTCAAGTAATAACGGCAAAACCGCCTGTATCTTATGAGCAGGCGGTTTTTTCGGTACAAGGAGAAATTATGTTCAAGATACTTATTGCCGAGGACGACAAGGAGCTGAGACTGCTGTTCCAGCGAGTCCTCACAAGGAGCGGATATGCCGTTCAGGGCGCCTGCGACGGCAAGGAAGCCCTTGCCATGCTTGACAAGGATTACTTTGACCTGATAATTTCCGACGTGATGATGCCGAATGTTGACGGCTATGAGCTGGTCAGCTCCATAAGGGACTCGGGAATAAATATCCCCGTGCTTATGATATCTGCCAAGGACGCTTACGACGATATGCGTCAGGGATTTCTTTCAGGCTCGGACGACTACATGGTAAAGCCCGTAAACGTAAACGAAATGGTGCTGAGAGTAGGCGCTCTGCTGAGGCGTGCCCAGATGATAAACGACCGCAGACAGACTATCGGCTCAACTGTGATGGAATACGACTCAATGACCGTCACCACAGGCGGCGAAAGCATAGTTCTGCCCCAGAAAGAGTTTATGCTGCTCTATAAAATGGCATCATACCCCGGAAAGATATTCACCCGTCAGCAGATAATGGACGACATATGGGGATATGACACCGAGACTGACCCACACACTGTTGAAGTACATATAGGCAGGCTCCGTGAGCATTTCAGGGATAACCCCGATTTTCAGATAGTTACCATGAGAGGCGTAGGATACAAGGTGGTAAAGAAGTGACAAAGGACAGGAAGCAGAAAAAGAAATTCGGCATAAACATCACCATATATTTCACCATTCTCATTTCGCTGGTGATAATCCTTACCATTGCTGCGGCAAGCGCAGTGGCTTATGTGCTGAACTATTTATTCAACATCACCCTGCACATCTCGGAAAACGGCTGGGTAATAATGTTCAGCGTTATTCTCGGCGTAGCTGTGGCAATATTCGTGAGCAAGATACTGCTCTCCCCCATCAAAAAGCTGGCAACGGCAATGAAAAAGGTGGCTCTCCGTGATTTTACCGTAAGGCTTGAAACAAGATCAAGCATTACCGAGGTGCGTGAGCTGTATGACAACTTCAACCTTATGACGAGCGAGCTTGGCGCAACCGAGATACTCCAGACGGACTTTGTTTCCAACGTTTCCCACGAGTTCAAAACGCCTATCAACGCCATTGAGGGCTATGCAATGCTTTTGCAGGAGCAGGGACTTCCTCCCGAGGAGCAGGCGGAGTATGTAAGCAAGATACTTTTCAACACAAAACGGCTTTCCGAGCTGGTGGGAAATATCCTGCTGCTCTCAAAGCTTGAAAATCAGGCGATACCCCAGAAAAGGACATTGTACCGCCTTGATGAGCAGATACGCAAGGCTATACTTCTGCTCGAAACAAAGTGGACAAAGAAAAATATCGTCTTTGAAATAGATCTGGACGAGGTATCATGCACCTGCAATGAAAGCCTTATGCTCCACGTATGGACAAATCTGCTGGATAATGCGATCAAGTTCAATTCCGAGGGCGGAACGATAAAAATGGAGCTTACCGAAAAGAACGGCAGCATCATCTTCACCATTGCGGACAACGGCTGCGGCATTGCCGAGGAGGACTGCAAGCATATCTTCGACAAGTTCTATCAGTCGGACAGCTCCCGCAAGGACGAGGGCAGCGGTCTGGGACTTGCTCTTGTAAAGCAGCTCATCGACCTGTACGGCGGAAGCATATCCGTAAAAAGCGTTCTCGGCAAGGGCACCTGCTTCACCGTTATTCTTCCCAACAGCTGATCGGAGGCGTACATGGCAGTATTCAAGGAATTTATCAGGGACAGCTACGTGGTAGTCGATCTGGAGACCACGGGGCTAAGCCCTTTTTATGACAAAATAATCGAAATTGCCGCCGTAAAGGTCACAGACGGCAAGCCTGCGGAGACCTTTTCCACTCTTGTTGACCCCAAGACCCGCATCAGCAGCGAGATAACCGCTCTTACGGGAATATCCAATGACATGGTAAAGGGCGCTCCCGATATAAGCAAAGCCATACCCGAATTTCTGAAATTTGCGGGTGATTCGGCGCTGCTGGGGCATAATATAATCAGGTTCGACCTGCGTTTTCTGCAAAATTATGCTCCTATGGAAAATTACTGCATAGACACCCTTAACCTTGCCCAGCACCTTAAAGCGGATTTCGGGGGATTCAGCCTTACAGCCCTCTGCGGTCACTACGGCGTGATAAATGACAACGCTCACCGTGCCCTTTCCGACTGCCTTGCCACCCATGAGGTATATCTGCGGCTAAAGGATGAGTACATGAAAAACGGCGCATTTTTCACCATGGCAGCAAACTGCGGAAGAAAGCTTTTTCAGCAGAACATATCCGAAAAATGCAGCGTGGGAACTGAGCTTAATGTGACACGCAATGAAAAGGGTCTGCTTTTATCGGCGGGAGAATTTCCAGTGGGAACGGTATCAGGCTCAAAGCAAAAGGAATATGAGGACAACGAGGACATTGTAAAAAAGGTCACTGTCTCAAAGATAACTGAGGGAGCCAACAGCAAGCTGCTGCTCACCGCAGAAGTGACCGTGGGAATATGACAAAATTTCGGGACGGGATAATATGTATTCATATCCAACTTATGATATTTACATATGCCACAGCGGCATTTACAGCGAAAATTACAGGAAGCTCATAAAGCTTTTCAACAGCGGTAAAGGCTTCTGCTACCGATGTCATTCCGATGAAGCGGCTCTGCCTTCAATGAAAAAAGCAAGGGGCAATTTCACGGAGATGTACAAAAAAATGCAGCGGAACATCAACGCATCGGACTGCATTATCCTGCTGCTGGACAAAAGCTTTATGAAAAACGACCGCATACGCTTTGAGGCAGATTATGCCGCTGCGGCTGGCAAGCCAATCATCGTGGTGAACACCGACAGCTCGGAAATGCCCGAGGAGCTTCACTGTGCGGCAGAGGTAAATTTCAGCGCAGAAGAGATATTCTGCGCCGTAAGGCAGCACTGCCGCAGCAAATAAGCAAGGAAAGGAAAATTCCATGATATTCATTATCGGAGGGCGCAGTCAGGGCAAGACTGACTATGTGCTGAAAAATTATCCGTCAGCAGAAATATGCGACGGCGCTGATATGGGCATCGCTGAACTTGAAAACATCGCCTGCATAGATAATTTTCATCTGCTTATAAAAAGGATAATGGCAGAGGGCGGCACTGAAGCTGCCTTGGCTTTCTCTCAAAAGATTTATGAGCAGAACCCTGATATAATCATCATATCCACGGAAATAGGCGGCGGTATAGTGCCTATGGAAAAGTCCGAAAGGCTGTGGAGAGAGGCTGTGGGGCGCTCCTGCTGCTATATCGCCGCACACTCGGAAAAGGTCATCCGCATGGTATGCGGCATACCCACTGTTATAAAGGAGACAGCAAGATGAAGCTGATTTTTATCCGCCACGGTAAAACGGCGGGCAACCTTGAAAGAAGATACATCGGCAGGACTGATGAACCTCTCTGCGATGAGGGGATTGCGGAGATATTGGGAAAAGAATATCCCGATGCGGATATCGTTGTGGCAAGCCCTATGAAGCGCTGTGTTCAGACAGCGGAGCTTATCTATCCCCACAAGGAGATAAAGCTTATGCCCTCCCTGCGTGAAACGGATTTCGGCGATTTTGAGGGCTTGAATTACGAGCAGCTGTGCAATGTTATTTCCTACCGCAGCTGGATAGAGGGCGGAGGAAATGCCGCTCCCCCCAACGGAGAAAGCAGGGAGCAGTTCTGCACCCGCTGCTGCGGTGGATTTATCCAGGCTGCCGCCGAAAACAGAGGCAAGACCGTTGCATTTGTGGTACACGGCGGCACCATCATGGCAATAGCTGAAAGATTTGCTTTCCCTAAAAAAGGCTTTTACGACTATCAGGTAAAAAACGGCGGCGGCTACACTGCCGAGCTTGACCATGGGAAGATAACCATTACTTCGGAGTTCTGATATGCTTTCACTTCCACTTCTTTTCGGGTTCCTCATTGACTGTATTCTGGGCGATCCCTATTCCCTGCCCCACCCAATAAGGCTCATAGGCAGCCTTATAGCAGGGCTGGAAAAGCTTCTGCGGCCACGGATAAAAAATGAGCGGACGGCAGGCACGGCGCTTGTTATTACTGTGCTCATACTGTCAGCGGGAATACCTCTGGCGCTGCTGATCATCTGCTATAAAATAAACCTGATACTGGGTATTGCTGTCGAAAGCATTATGTGCTATTATCTTGTGGCGGCACGCTGCCTCAGGAACGAGAGCATGAAAGTCCATGACGCTTTTGCGGAAAATGACACGGAAAAGGCACGTCAGGCGGTTTCTATGATAGTCGGCCGTGACACAAAATGCCTTGACCGTGACGGAATTATCCGTGCGGCTGTGGAGACCGTGGCGGAAAACACCTCCGACGGAGTTACCGCTCCCATGTTCTACATGGCGCTGGGTGGCGCTGTGGGCGGATTTTTCTACAAGGCGGCAAACACAATGGATTCCATGCTGGGCTACACAAATGACAAATACATAAACTTCGGGCGCACTGCCGCAAAACTTGATGATGTGCTGAACTACATTCCATCCCGTCTCACGGCTCTGCTGATGATACTTTCCGCATATATACTTAGATTTGACGGCAAAAACGCTTTCAGGATATGGAAGCGTGACAGGCGCAAGCACGCAAGCCCCAATTCCGCTCAGACGGAGGCTGTATGCGCCGGCGCTCTTGATGTACGCCTTGCGGGCGACGCTTATTATTTCGGCGAGCTTCACAAAAAGCCATTTATAGGCGATGATATCCGCCCCATTGAAAATGAAGATATCAGGCGAGCAAACCGACTTATGTACATGACAAGCATACTTATGCTGATATTATCACTGGCTGCAAGAATAATCATTACGCAGCTTTTCTGAAAGGATAACCTATGACTGACAGATTTTCAAGAACCGAGATGCTTCTGGGAAGCGACGCCATGGAAAAGCTCAGGAACGCCCGTGTGGCGGTTTTCGGACTGGGCGGCGTGGGCGGATATATCGTTGAAGCTCTTGCCCGCAGCGGAGTGGGTGCACTGGATATCATCGACAACGACACAGTGAGCATCACGAACCTTAACCGCCAGATCGTTGCGGTGGAGGGCACTGTGGGAATGCCCAAAACGGAAGCGGCAAAAATGCGCATCATGCAGATAAATCCCGACTGCAAAGTGACTGCTTACAACACTTTTTATATGCCCGAAAATTCATCTGATTTTGATTTTACCAAATACGACTACATAGCAGATGCCATAGACACGGTGACTGCAAAGATAGAGCTTGTTATGAACGCAAACAAGTGCGGCACGCCTATCATCTGCTCCATGGGCACGGGCAACAAGCTCAATCCTGCGGAGCTTGAAGTGGCTGACATCTACAAGACCTCCGTTTGCCCTCTGGCAAGGATAATGAGATATGAGCTGAAAAGGCGTGGCATAAAGAAGCTTAAAGTGGTGTATTCAAAGGAAATACCTATAGTTCCCACAGGCGCTGCGGCTGAAAAGTGCAGGGCGGAAAGCACGGGCAAGAAAAACGTTCCCGGCTCCACGGCATTTGTTCCCGCTGTGGCAGGAATGATAATCGCTTCCGAGATAGTAAAGGATATCTGCTCTGTCGGATAAGCCTGAGAGAAAAGAGTGTGAATATGCCCCGATATTTTATGTTCAATAAGCCCAAAGGCTGTGTCACCGCACGCACGGACAGCCTGAGCAAAACTGTTATGGACTACTTCCCCGAGGAATGCAGACAGACCATATACCCCGTGGGCAGGCTTGACAAGGACACTGAGGGACTGCTGCTTATAACCGATGACGGTATGCTCTGCCGAAAGCTTCTGCTTCCAAAGAGCCATGTTCCAAAGACGTATTTTTTCTATGCCATAGGCGAGCTTACCGAGGAAAAGGTGAGCGCCATTTCCGAAGGCGTGGAGATGAAAGGAAGAGAGCTTCCCGCTCTCCCTGCAAGTATCCGCTGCACGGGCACGGGAGTTATCACCGACATTGCGGAATATCTTTCGGACGACAAAAGAGAACGTCTGCTCAAATATCCCCGGCAGAAGATATTTTCGGGCTACATCACCATAACCGAGGGAAAAAAGCATCAGGTAAAGCGAATGATGCGCTCCATAGGCTGTTGTATCGTATATCTCAAACGCACCGCCATGGGCAGCGTTCCCCTTGACGAGAGCCTTGCCCCCGGCTGCTGGAGGCCTCTCACAGAGGAAGAGCTGACTGCTTTAAAAAATGACATTTCGGTTAAAATGCAGCAGTGAGCGGCATTTTCTATTGACCTTTTTTTTCTAAAATGGTATGATAATTGTTATAATAGTTACCGATGGAAAGCGGTATCATATTAAGCCATATAAATAAATATACTATATATGAGAAAGATTACGGAGATGATATTATGTGCGGATTTGCAGGCTTTACCAACACCATTGACAACTCCAACCGTGTTCTCGGGGAGATGATGGATAAGATACGCCACCGTGGTCCCGATTCAGAGGGAAGATATATAGACGAATGTATCGCCATGGGCTTTCGCAGACTGAGCATTATCGACATTACCGACAGCGGCGACCAGCCTATCCTGAACGAAGACAAGTCAAAGGTGCTGTTCTTCAACGGTGAGATATACAACTATCAGGATATCAGAAAGGAACTGGTGGAAAAGGGTCATATCTTCACCACAAATACCGATTCCGAGGTACTGCTCCACGGCTACGAGGAGTACGGCGAGAAGCTTCTCGACAGGCTGAGAGGAATGTTCGCCTTTGTTATCTGGGATAAGAACACCCACGAGCTTTTCGGCGCAAGGGACTTTTTCGGCATCAAGCCCTTTTACTATGCAACTATGGGCGACACATTCATGTTCGGCTCAGAGATAAAGTCTTTCCTTGTTCACCCCAAGTTCGTCAAGGAGCTGAACACTGCGGCGCTGGAAAACTATCTTACATTCCAGTACTCCCCCACCAACGAAACATTTTTCAAGAACGTATATAAGCTTCCTCCCGCGCATTTCTTCAAGTATAAAGACGGCAAGCTTGATGTAAAGCGCTACTGGGACGTTGACTTCCACGCTGACGAAGGTCCCGACATGGATACATGGGTAGAGCGCATTTCCGAGACCTTCAAGGACTCTGTTAAGGCTCACAAGATAGCCGACGTTGAGGTGGGAAGCTTCCTTTCCAGCGGCGTTGACTCCAGCTATGTGGCTTCCGTTGCAAATGTTGACAAGACCTTCACCGTAGGCTTCGGCGAGGACGAAAAGTACAACGAGATCGGCTGGGCAAAGGAATTTTCTCAGTACATCGGCAAGGAAAACATCAGCAAGGTAATATCCCCCGAGGAATACTGGGGCAATATAAAGAAGATACAGTACCACATGGACGAACCCCTTGCAGACCCCTCATGTATCGCACTTTACTTTGTCTGCAACAAGGCTTCCGAATATGTAAAGGTAGTGCTTTCGGGCGAGGGTGCTGACGAAATATTCGGCGGCTACAACGTATATAAGGAGCCTCTCGGCTCACACGCATACAAGTCGCTTCCTAAGTTTATAAGAAGAGGCATCGGCAGCGTGGCAGAGCATCTTCCTCAGAAGAGGGGCGTGAATTTCCTTGTAAGAAACGGCAAGGAGCTTGAAGAACGCTTCATCGGAAATGCTTATATGTTCACACCCAAGGACAGAAAGAAGCTGCTGAAGATAACCACCTCCGCTCCCGACCCCACAGTTATCACAGCGCCTTTCTATGAAAAGGTAAAGGGCAAGGATCCCATTACAAAAATGCAGTATCTTGATCTGCACCTGTGGATGACAGGCGATATCCTGCTTAAAGCGGATAAAATGTCCATGGCAAACTCCCTTGAGCTGAGAGTTCCTTTCCTTGACAAAAAGGTAATGGAGCTTGCGGAGCAGATACCATGGCAGTACAGGGTAAGCACCGAAAACACAAAGCTTGCCATGAGAAAGGCTGCCCTGAAAGCAGCTCCCCCAAAGACCGCAAACAAGAAAAAGCTTGGCTTCCCAGTGCCTATCAGAGTATGGCTCAGGGAGGATAAATACTACAACATCGTAAAGGACGCTTTTACCTCCGCAAATGCCGAGAAGTTCTTCAACACCCCCATGCTGGTTAAGCTCCTTGACGACCACAGAGCCGAAAAATACGACAACAGCCGCAAGATATGGACTGTTTTCATCTTCTTACAGTGGTACGAGGTTTACTTCGGCGAAAACGCATAAAAATAAAGCTGATACCGAAAAATTTTCACGGTATCAGCTTTTTCTTTTTATGACAGAAATTACTTCTTTGTGATAGTCACGCCGGAAATGAACTCGTCAAATTCTTTTGCGGCAGCTTCGGAGTTTTCCTTTCTGGACTCGCAGATAACATAGAAAACGTCCTCATCGGAATAGAAGTAATATACACGGTCAACATACTCGCCCAGCACGTCCTTTTGGTCGGTGATTATGGGATTGCCGTCGTCGCCTGTTACCTGAGCGCCTGCGGAATCAGTCTCATACTCGTAAATGTAGGCGGTAACGGTGTAATCATATCTTATTGCATCAAAGCCTGCGACTGTGGTGTTCTGAGGATCGGAGAAATTCGTATCCGCCTGATACATCATATTGTTGAGCTTGATAGAAGCACAGCCCTGATCTGCGAAAACGGAAAGCTCCTGAAATTCTTCCTTGTAGTTCTGAGCCTTTACGATTATGGAACCGTTGGGAGATGCGTACATCTTGCCCTCGGAGTTGTCTATTTTGGTCTCATAGCCGTCGGGAAGAGTGCTGTTGAATTTGTATATTGCAAGGTCTGCTTCATTCTCAACGGTCTTGCCTGTGTAGATGCTCACAGTGTCCTCAGGGTCTGCCTCAGCATCTGCCAGGGTCTCGCCTGCCGATGTTACCGAAAATGCGGGAGTTGCCGCTGTGGTAACGATCTGGTCGCCTGTCTCCTGCTTTCCGCAGCCTGTCATAAGTATGCCAAGGGCGAAAACCGCCGCAATTATCTTCTTTGCTGATCTCATTTTTTCAACTATCCTTTCAATATTTCTCATTTCTGTATCTGTGATTCATACCGTACCTTGCGCAGTACAGTGAAACATCTGTATATCGGTTGGGAGCGACGTAATGTGACATTCTGTTACCAAGAGTTTCGCCGCTTTCCGCTTCCTCAAAGCGCATTTCCACTGACAATGTGCTTACCATGTCATTGTGCCTGCAGCTTATATGGCAGCCGTATATTCTTTCCATTTCCTCACGGAGCATACGGGCGGGGTCATATTCGCCCTTCTGCCTTGCAGCTCTGGACTTTGGGACTTTATTTTCAAACCGTCCCAGATAGCCGCAGGAAAGCTCCAGCAGTATCTTATCTCCGTCAGCTCTTCTGAGTGACGGGGTTATGCCGTGGATATCAAACTCGCCGTCCAGACAGCCTGAAATAAATTCCATCATAAGGAGCCTGAGAGCGTCTTTATTCATTCGGGCGGTAAGCCCGGGCTTTATTTTATCAAGAGTAACAACGCTTATGTTCTCCGAAGCGATGATATATGAAAGCTCTTCCATAAACCTGATGACCGTTTCGGAAATACTGATGACACCTGAGCCATGCACATCGGGCAGCCTCATGCTGCTGATGACCTCAGGCACAAGCAGCTCGGAGCAGGCGGTAAGCATATTGCCGTCGATGATGTCAAGCTTTTTCATCATGCCATCATCGGATATCTTATCGGACAGATCGTCAAGAGCCTCGGCTGCCGATGAAGCAGTCTTTCTTATCGTAGCGGCAATGCCGTTGAACACAGTCTCATCAAGAGCAGCAGGGGTGATGTTCACAAGAGATATGCTGTCGGAAACGGGAGCGATGCTCAGCATAAATGTCCTGCTTCCGCATGAAGCATACATCTCGCAGGAAACGCCCGTTTTAACACAGGCAAAATCCATATCGGGACAGAGACTTTCACAGGCAGGATTGCGGTAAATGACCGTTCCGCCCTCGCCGACAACAGCTGCTGCCATTGGCGAATTATGGAATATACGCTGAATTTCGTCTGTCAGCTGTTGTGTGCACTGCATCTGCTGCCCCCCCTTTATGCCTTATCATCACGCATAAACTCATTAAAAAGTATATCACATCGCCGGGCAAAAACCTATACATAATCAGAAACTTTATTTTACATATTTGTAAATAAAAAAGCTTTTGTGTATAAAAGGTGTACGGAATATGATGATACAGAGTGAGGCAAATCGGCAGGCAAAGGTCATTTTGACGTTTGACAGCACTTATCTGCCGCCTTGCTCATTTCAGAAAAAATTTTTCACGTTCTTGGAATTTTTTTTGAAAAAACACTTGCCAAAACGGATAAAATAGTATATTATATTATATGTAGGGCGTTACGAAAGTAAGCGCCGCTCTGTTTGTTAATTTTTTCACAGGCAGGGCTTGCGGATCTATCCGCAGAAGATAAATAATTCTTTAGGAGGAATTTTATCATGTCAGTAAAAGTTGCAATCAACGGTTTCGGCCGTATCGGCCGTCTCGCATTCCGTCAGATGTTCGGTGCAGAGGGCTATGAGGTAGTAGCTATCAACGACCTTACCAAGCCTGAGATGCTCGCTCACCTTCTCAAGTATGATACCGCTCAGGGCGGCTACTGCGGCAGAATCGGCGAGAACCTTCACACTGTTGATGTTAAGTCCGCTGTATATGCTGAAGATGGCAAGACCGTTGTAACTCCCGGTGCTATCATCGTTGACGGCAAGGAGATCACCATCTACGCTAAGCCCAACGCTGCTGATCTTCCTTGGGGTGAGCTCGGTGTTGACGTTGTTCTCGAGTGCACAGGTTTCTATGTATCCAAGGCTAAGTCCCAGGCTCACATCGACGCCGGTGCTAAGAAGGTTGTTATCTCTGCTCCCGCAGGCAATGACCTCCCCACTATCGTTTACAATGTAAACCACAAGACTCTTACTAAGGATGACACCATCATTTCCGCTGCATCCTGCACCACTAACTGCCTCGCTCCTATGGCTAAGGCTCTTAACGACTACGCTCCCATCGCTTCCGGTATCATGAGCACAATCCACGCTTACACCGGCGACCAGATGATCCTCGATGGTCCTCACAGAAAGGGTGACCTCAGAAGAGCAAGAGCAGGTGCTGCTAATATCGTTCCTAACTCCACCGGTGCTGCAAAGGCAATCGGCCTCGTAATCCCTGAGCTCAACGGCAAGCTCATCGGTTCTGCACAGAGAGTTCCTACTCCTACAGGTTCCACCACTATCCTTACTGCTGTTGTTAAGGGCAAGGACATCACCAAGGAAGGCATCAACGCTGCAATGAAGGCTGCTGCTACTGAGTCCTTCGGCTACAACGAGGAGCAGATCGTTTCTTCCGATATCATCGGTATGAGATATGGTTCTCTCTTCGATGCTACTCAGACCATGGTTTCCAAGATCGATGACGATACTTACCAGGTACAGGTAGTTTCTTGGTACGATAACGAGAACTCTTACACATCTCAGATGGTAAGAACTATCAAGTACTTCGCTGAACTCAGCAAGTAATTTCCTCTTACTGACACTAAGGCTGTCGCTTATGCGGCAGCCTTTTTTTGCGCCTCTTTTTTGTGCCTGATGTGAATATTGACTAAGATAATGACTTAGAACCCGTCTTCACAAGCATATGCGCACGTCTTTTC
>ULXU01031114.1_pt1 | contig 37085 bp, 29 predicted proteins | sample 1961521 | NCBI WGS metagenome assembly ULXU01 (sample SAMEA4835845, study PRJEB28245) | human gut metagenome | biome: gut microbiome; material: fecal sample | place: Denmark | collected 2008
GCGAGTTCAAGTCTCGCTAACAGCTCTCTTTTTGTTTTCATACAGAAGATTGAAGAACTGAAATTCATTCAAACAATAAAATAAACAGCTATGGCTAAAGAGAAATTTGAACGTACCAAACCGCATGTTAACATCGGTACTATTGGTCACGTTGACCACGGTAAGACTACCTTGACTGCTGCTATCTCTAAGGTGCTCCACGAGAAGCTCGGCACCGGTGAAGATGTTAAGTCGTTCGACCAGATCGACAACGCACCCGAGGAAAAGGAACGTGGTATCACTATCAATACCTCTCACATTGAATACGAAACCGAGAAACGTCACTATGCTCACGTAGACTGCCCGGGTCACGCCGACTACGTTAAGAACATGGTTACTGGTGCTGCTCAGATGGACGGTGCTATCATCGTAGTTGCTGCTACCGATGGTCCTATGCCTCAGACTCGTGAGCACATCCTTCTCGCTCGTCAGGTAAACGTTCCCCGTCTTGTTGTGTTCTTGAACAAGTGCGACATGGTTGAGGATGAAGAAATGCTCGAGCTCGTAGAAATGGAAATGAGGGAACTCCTTGCAGCTTATAACTTCGAAGAAGATACTCCTATCATCCGCGGTTCTGCTCTTGGTGCTCTCAATGGCGTTGCTAAGTGGGAAGATTCTGTAATGGAACTCATGAATGCAGTTGATAACTGGATTCAGGAACCCCAGCGCGATAAGGATAAGCCCTTCTTGATGCCTGTTGAAGACGTGTTCTCAATCACTGGTCGTGGTACTGTTGCTACTGGCCGTGTTGAAACCGGTGTTGTTAAGGTAGGTGATGAAGTTCAGATCCTCGGCCTTGGTGAAGATAAGAAGACAGTTGTAACTGGCGTTGAAATGTTCCGTAAGCTCCTCGATCAGGGTGAAGCTGGTGACAACGTAGGTCTCCTCCTCCGCGGTATCGACAAGCAGGAAATCAAGCGTGGTATGGTTATCACTCACCCGGGTGTAATCACTCCGCACAAGAAATTCAAGGCTTCTATCTACGTATTGAAGAAAGAGGAAGGTGGTCGTCACACTCCGTTCGGCAACAAGTATCGTCCTCAGTTCTACCTCCGTACCATGGACTGCACCGGTGAGATTCACCTCCCCGAAGGCACTGAAATGGTAATGCCTGGTGATAACGTAGAGATTACTGTAGAACTTATCTACGCTGTTGCTATCAACGTAGGTCTCCGTTTCGCTATCCGTGAAGGTGGTCGTACGGTAGGTTCTGGTCAGATCACTGAGATCCTCGACTAATACGAATCTCTTTAGGCTAAGCCTATACAATACTAAATAGGTTCTTACTCTACAGGGTAAGACCTATTTTTACGGGAATAGCTCAGTTGGTAGAGCACTGGTCTCCAAAACCAGGTGTCGGGAGTTCGAGCCTCTCTTCCCGTGCTAATCGATAAACGTATGTTCAAGAAATTCACTGCATATTGCAAAGATTCATACGACGAATTATCTCATAGAACCACATGGCCTACTCGACAGGAGTTGACTCACAGCGCGATTGTTGTGCTCACAGCTTCCATCGTCATAGCACTCGTGGTGTTCCTTATGGATACGGTATTCGAGTCAATCATGCAATTAATCTATCCTCAAATTTAATCTGATATGGCAGCAGAAATGGCATGGTACGTGCTTCGCGCCGTCAGTGGTAAAGAAGGAAAGGTTAAAGAGTATATTGATGCTGAAATTAAGAATGGCCGCCTCGGCGGTCATGTTTCGCAGGTACTCATTCCTACCGAGAAGGTAAAGCAAGTACAAGGCAACAAACAAGTTGTTAAGGAACGTCTATATCTTCCCGGCTATGTTCTTGTAGAGGCACGATTAGTTGGTGAAACCGTTCATGAGTTGCGCAGCACGCCTAACGTGTTGGGCTTTTTGGGCGGCATGGATAACCCTACTCCTCTCCGCGAGAGTGAGGTTAACCGTATTCTTGGTAAGGTAGATGAGCTGGAGGATGAACCTCAAGTTCTTGAAATACCTTACGTGGTAGGCGACAGTGTTAAGGTTACAGATGGTCCTTTTAGCGGATTCAGCGGTGTCATCGAAAAGGTGGACGAGGAAAAACGCAAGGTCACTGTAGTCGTTAAGGTCTTCGGTAGAAATACTGGCTTGGACCTCGGTTTTATGCAGATAGAAAAGGAATAAGGTATTTGTTACGTGCTTGATTCCTACGTCAAATTAAATTCAATATAAATAATAACAATGGCTAAAGAAGTTGCTGGATTAATCAAATTACAGATTAAGGGCGGCGCTGCAAATCCATCACCTCCCGTAGGTCCTGCTCTGGGTTCTAAGGGTATCAACATCATGGATTTCTGCAAGCAGTTCAACGCCAGAACTCAGGACAAGGCTGGTAAGGTATTACCGGTTGTCATTACTTACTATAATGACAAGTCTTTCTCTTTCGTAGTCAAGACTCCTCCTGTGGCAATTCAACTACTGGAAGCAGCCAAAAAGAAGAGCGGATCTGCCGCACCTAACCGTAATAAGATCGCTGAGATTACTTGGGATCAGGTTAAGGCTATTGCAGAAGATAAGATGCCCGACTTGAACTGCTTCACTGTTGAAAGTGCAATGCGTTTGGTTGCAGGTACTGCCCGCAGCATGGGTATCTCAGTAAAGGGTGACTTTCCCTGTGAATAATTTAAACTTCAACTAACATGAGTAAACTGACAAAGAATCAAAAGTCGGTCGCTGACAAGATTGAAGCGGGGAAGGCATACACGTTGAAAGAAGCTGCATCTTTGGTAAAGGAAATTACCACTACCAAGTTCGATGCTTCTGTCGATATTGACGTACGTCTGGGCGTTGACCCGCGTAAGGCTAACCAGATGGTTCGTGGCGTTGTGTCACTTCCTAATGGTACTGGTAAGCAAGTTCGCGTTCTCTGCCTCTGTACGCCCGATGCTGAAGCTGCTGCTAAAGAAGCAGGCGCTGACTATGTAGGTCTCGATGAATATATCGAGAAAATTAAGGGTGGCTGGACTGACATCGATGTAATCATTACGATGCCTGCCATCATGGGTAAGATTGGTGCCCTGGGTCGTGTGCTCGGTCCCCGCGGATTGATGCCTAACCCTAAGAGTGGTACTGTAACTATGGACGTTGCTAAGGCTGTCCGTGAGGTTAAGCAGGGTAAGATCGATTTCAAGGTTGACAAGACCGGTATCGTTCATACTTCAATTGGTAAGGTTTCTTTCACTCCCGAACAAATCTTCGGTAATGCTAAGGAATTCATCGCTACCATCATCAAGCTGAAACCGACGGCTGCTAAGGGTACATATATCAAGAGTATTTATCTTTCCTCTACCATGAGCAAGGGTATCAAGATTGATCCTAAATCAGTAGAAGAAATCTAAACTAATTTGCGAATATGAAGAAGGAAGATAAAGCTATCATCATCGAGCAACTCGGTGAGAAACTCAAGGAATATGCACACTTCTACCTCGTTGACGTAACGGGCATGAACGCAGAAGCTACTTCTGCTCTCCGTCGCAAGTGCTTCGGCGCTGAAATCAAGATGGTAGTTGTTAAGAACACCCTGCTGCACAAGGCTTTCGAAGCTTCAGAGATTGATTACTCTCCTCTCTATGGCTGCTTGAAAGGTACAACTGCAGTATTCTTCTGCCAGACTGCTAATGCTCCCGCTAAATTGATTAAGGAAGTTAGCAAAGATGGTATCCCCGGCTTAAAGGCTGCTTATGCTGAGGAAGGCTTCTATGTAGGTGCCGACCAGCTCGAGACCCTTTGCGCTATCAAGAGCAAGAACGAGGTTATCGCCGAAATCGTTGCTCTTCTCCAGTCTCCTGCAAAGAATGTTATCTCTGCCCTCCAAGGCGCAGGACAGACTATTCACGGTGTGCTTAAGACTTTGGGCGAACGTCCCGAATAATTTAAATTGGTCCAGACACCGAACCCTACAATTAACTTAGAAACAAAACAAAAAAATACATTACACAAATGGCAGATATCAAAGCTATCGCTGAAGAATTGGTAAATTTGACAGTGAAGGAAGTTAACGAGTTGGCAAATGTCCTCAAGGAAGAGTACGGAATTGAACCCGCTGCTGCAGCTGTTGCTGTTGCTGCTGCTGCTCCCGGTGCCGCTGCTGCTGCTGAGGAGAAGACCTCTTTCGACGTAGTTCTTAAGAGCGCTGGTGCCGCTAAGCTCCAGGTTGTTAAGGCTGTTAAGGAACACTGCGGTCTTGGCCTGAAGGAAGCTAAGGACATCGTAGACGGTGCTCCTAGCAAGGTTAAGGAAGGCGTTGCCAAGGAAGAAGCTGAAGCACTCAAGAAGGCTCTCGAAGAAGCTGGTGCTGAAGTAGAACTCGCCTAATAAAATCCTTATATAAGGAGTCGGTTATGGATCCTCTGGTAGAGGGTTCATAACCTTTTTGCGTCTATATGTCTTAGCTCATTCCCGATACATTGAAAATGCCGGTTTTATGCTGAATTTCAGCATTTTATCGCCTCTTTTTAGGGCTGATGCGTCTTGTTTATGCGACTTGCCGGTGTTTGCGTTTTATTGCGATTGTTATTTTGCCCGCCGACTCATACTCGGCCGGGCTATTTGCGCGTAATGTGGCTAAGATTTTAGAACATTTAGTTTATAGGTTGATAAGTTTAAGTTTCATTTTACTTGTTGACTTTAGACTTACAATCTTTTAAACCATTGTTTATCCCCAACAATACGAACGAATGTCTTCCAGAGTAATAAACCAACGTGTAAACTTCGCGTCCGTAAAGAATCCGATGCCTTATCCCGATTTCTTGGACGTTCAGTTAAAGTCTTTCCAAGATTTTCTGCAGCTCGACACGCCCAGTGAATTGCGTAAGAACGACGGTCTGTACAAAGTTTTTGCTGAGAACTTCCCTATCGCTGATACTCGCAACAACTTTGTATTAGAGTTTATCGACTACTATATCGATGAACCTCGTTACAGCATTCAGGAATGTCTGGAGCGCGGATTGACTTACTGTGTGCCCCTCAAGGCAAAACTCAAACTTTATTGTACGGACCCTGATCATGAGGATTTTGATACCGTCGTACAGGATGTGTTCCTGGGTACGATTCCTTACATGACAAGCAACGGTACGTTTATTATCAACGGTGCTGAGCGTGTAGTTGTTTCGCAGCTTCACCGTTCGCCCGGTGTATTCTTCGGTTCAAGTATCCACGCTAACGGTACGCAGCTTTATTCTGCACGTATCATCCCGTTTAAGGGTTCGTGGATCGAATTTGCTACGGACATCAACAATGTGATGTATGCTTACATCGACCGTAAGAAAAAGTTGCCCGTAACTACTTTGTTGCGTGCCATCGGTTATGACACGGATAAGGACATTTTGCAGATTTTCAAGCTCGCCGAGGAAATCAAGGTGAACAAAACGAATCTGAAGAATGTTATCGGCCGCAAGTTGGCTGCCCGTGTGCTGAAGAGTACGCTCGAAGACTTCGTTGATGAGGATACCGGTGAAGTAGTTTCTATTGAACGTATTGAAATTGTGCTTGAGCGCGAAACGGTGATTGAGGAAGAGCACATTGAACAAATCATTAACTCGGGTGAACAGAGCATTCTGATTCACAAGGAGGAGGCTTCTTCTTCTGATTACTCTATCATCTTCAATACGTTGCAGAAGGACCCCTCGAAGTCGGAAAAGGAAGCTGTAACGTTTATCTACCGTCAGCTGCGTAACTCTGACCCTGCTGATGATGCTTCGGCTCGCGAAGTTATCAACAACCTTTTCTTCTCTGAAAAGCGTTATGACTTGGGCGAGGTTGGTCGTTACCGTATCAATAAGAAGTTGAATCTTTCAACGGATATGGATGTGCGCGTGTTGACTCGCGAAGATATCATCGAGATTATCCAGTACTTGGTTGAGTTGATCAACTCTAAGGCTACTGTCGATGATATTGACCACTTGAGTAACCGTCGCGTACGTACGGTGGGCGAACAGCTCTCGAACCAGTTCTCAATCGGTTTGGCACGTATGAGCCGTACGATTCGTGAACGTATGAACGTGCGTGACAACGAAGTGTTTACGCCGACGGATTTGATCAATGCTAAGACTATCTCGAGCGTGATCAACTCGTTCTTCGGTACGAATGCCCTGTCGCAGTTCATGGACCAGACGAACCCCTTGGCTGAGGTTACGCACAAGCGTCGTTTGTCAGCCTTAGGTCCTGGCGGTCTGTCGCGTGAACGTGCCGGTTTCGAGGTGCGAGACGTACACTACACGCACTATGGTCGTTTGTGTCCTATCGAGTCGCCTGAAGGTCCGAACATTGGTTTGATTTCTTCGCTTTGTGTGTATGCGAAGATTGATGACCTCGGTTTCATCGAAACTCCGTACCGTAAGGTTGAGAATTCGGTTGTAAACCTGAACAACGAAAATGTTGTTTACCTTTCTGCTGAAGAAGAAGAGGGTAAGATTATCGGTCAGGGTAATGCTCCGCTGAATGACGATGGTACGTTTATCCGCGATAAAGTGAAGTGCCGTCAGGATGCCGATTATCCTGTGGTTCCCCCTTCAGAGGTTGAACTCATGGACGTGGCTCCGCAGCAGATTGCTTCAATCGCAGCTTCACTGATTCCCTTCCTTGAGCACGACGATGCTCACCGTGCGTTGATGGGATCGAACATGATGCGTCAGGCAGTTCCCCTTATCCGCAGTGAAGCACCTATCGTAGGTACGGGTATCGAAAAGCAGGTTTGCGAAGATTCACGTACGATGATTACGGCAGAAGGTGATGGTGTGATTGAATATGTAGATGCTACTACCATCCGTATTGCTTACGACCGTTCTGAAGATGAAGAGTTTGTTAGCTTCGATTCGAACGTAAAGGAATACCAGATTCCCAAGTTCCGCCGTACGAACCAGAATATGACCATTGACCTCCGTCCGATTTGCGATGCAGGTCAGATTGTGAAGAAGGGTGACATCCTTACTGAGGGTTATGCTACCGAAAACGGTGAGTTGGCTCTTGGCCGTAACCTCCTCGTGGCTTACATGCCTTGGAAGGGTTACAACTATGAGGATGCTATCGTATTGAATGAGCGTATTGTACGTGATGATATCCTTACTTCTGTTCACGTGGATGAGTTCTCGCTTGAAGTGCGTGAAACGAAGCGTGGTATGGAAGAATTTACCAACGACATCCCCAACGTAAGCGAAGATGCTACGAAGGATTTGGATGAAAATGGTATTGTGCGTATTGGTGCGCGTATCGCACCGGGCGATATCATGATTGGTAAAATTACGCCGAAGGGCGAAAGCGATCCGACGCCCGAAGAAAAACTTCTGCGTGCCATCTTTGGTGACAAGGCTGGTGACGTGAAGGATGCTTCGCTCAAGGCAAATCCCTCGCTGGCCGGTGTGGTTATCAACAAGCGCTTGTTTGCCCGCGTACAGAAATCGCGTAGCTCGAAGGCTGCTGACAAGATTACCTTGCAGAAGCTCGACGAAGAGTTCGACCGCGAAACGGGTGAATTGAAGACCATTCTGCTCGACAAACTGCTTACGCTTTGCGACGAGAAAACGTCGCTCGGCGTGAAGGACAATGTAGGCTCAGAGCTCATTGCCAAGGGCGCTACGTTTACCCGTCCGATGTTGGCAGCACTTGATTACACGGCTGTTGAACTCCGCGGTTGGACGGAAGACGAGCACACCAACAAGCTCATCCGTCAGCTCGTTATCAACTACTTGAAGAAGTTCAACCAACTCGATGCCATTCTGAAGCGTAAGAAGTTTGCGTTGACCATTGGTGACGACCTTCCTTCTGGTATCATTCAGCAGGCCAAGGTTTACATTGCCAAGAAGCGTAAGATTGGTGTCGGCGATAAGATGGCAGGTCGCCACGGTAACAAGGGTATCGTGTCGAAGATTGTGCGTCAGGAAGACATGCCGTTCCTCGAGGATGGTACGCCGGTCGACATCGTACTGAACCCGCTGGGTGTGCCTTCGCGTATGAACCTCGGTCAGATTTTCGAGGCCGTACTCGGTGCTGCCGGTCGCAAGTTGGGCGTTAAGTTTGCCACACCTATTTTCGATGGTGCCAAACTTGAAGACCTTTGTGAATGGACCGACAAGGCAGGCTTGCCCCGCTACTGTTCAACGCAGCTTTATGATGGTGGAACGGGTGAACCGTTCGACCAGAAGGCAACGGTGGGTGTGACTTACATGTTGAAACTCGGCCACATGGTTGAAGACAAGATGCACGCACGTTCTATTGGTCCGTACTCGCTCATTACGCAGCAGCCTCTCGGTGGTAAGGCACAGTTTGGTGGTCAGCGTTTCGGAGAAATGGAGGTCTGGGCAATCGAGGCATTCGGTGCTTCGCACGTACTCCAGGAAATCCTCACCATCAAGTCCGACGACGTTACCGGCCGTGCCAAAGCTTACGAGGCTATTGTCAAGGGCGACACTATGCCTACTCCGGGTATCCCCGAATCGCTCAACGTGCTCCTGCACGAATTGCGCGGTCTGGGCTTGAGCATCACGCTCGACTAAGAAACTGTATGAATGCTTTTCCGGCATATAAAGGTTATCTTCCCATTTGTTTTCCGTACTGCGGTCAGGTCATGTTGCCGAACCGGGGCGGGAAACAAAGGGAGGAAATTTCAAACCAGAGCCGCAGAGCATGTCCCGACTTCAGAGTCTGGGAAAAATCATTCAGATTCTAATAATCACTCCCATCATCTTTTCATTCCTTAGAACATGGCATTTAAAAGAGATAATAAGATAAAGAGTAACTTTACGAAAATAACCATCGGTTTGGCCTCACCTGAGGAAATCATGGCTAATTCGTATGGCGAGGTGTTGAAGCCCGAAACAATCAACTACCGAACCTATAAACCCGAGCGTGACGGCTTGTTCTGCGAACGCATTTTCGGTCCAACCAAGGACTACGAATGCCACTGCGGAAAGTACAAGCGCATCCGTTACAAAGGCATCGTCTGCAACCGTTGCGGTGTTGAAGTAACCGAAAAGAAAGTACGCCGCGAGCGTGCCGGACATATTCAGCTTGTAGTGCCCGTTGCACACATCTGGTATTTCCGTTCGTTGCCCAACAAAATGGGTTACCTGCTCGGTATTCCGACCAAGAAACTCGACAGCATTATATATTACGAGCGTTACGTAGTTATTCAGCCCGGACCTTTGGCCGAAGACTTTGCGCAGAACGACCTCCTCACCGAGGACGAATACCTGGATTGCCTCAAGCGTTTGCCGAAGGAAAACCAGTACCTCGAGGACTCTGACCCCAATAAGTTCATCGCCAAAATGGGTGCCGAGGCCATTTACGACCTGCTCACCCGCATCGACCTCGATGCCCTGTCGTACGAACTTCGCGACCGCGCCAACAGCGACTCGTCTGTACAGCGCAAGAACGAAGCCCTCAAGCGTTTGCAGGTAGTAGAATCGTTCCGTTCAAGCCGCGAACGCAACAAGCCCGAGTGGATGATTATGAAGGTAATCCCCGTCACTCCGCCCGATTTGCGCCCGCTCGTACCCCTGGATGGTGGACGTTTCGCCACCTCCGACTTGAACGACCTTTACCGTCGCGTTCTCATCCGCAACAACCGTTTGAAGCGACTGCTCGAAATCAAGGCCCCCGAAGTGATTCTGCGTAACGAAAAACGTATGCTTCAGGAGTCAGTTGACAGCCTTTTCGACAACTCACGCAAGAGTTCAGCCGTAAAGAGCGACAGCAACCGTCCGCTCAAGTCACTTTCAGACTCACTCAAGGGTAAGCAAGGCCGTTTCCGTCAGAACCTTCTCGGTAAGCGTGTCGACTACTCAGCCCGTTCGGTAATCGTTGTAGGTCCCGAACTCAAGATGGGCGAGTGCGGTCTGCCCAAGCTCATGGCCGCCGAGCTTTACAAGCCGTTCATCATCCGCAAGCTCATTGAGCGCGGCATTGTGAAGACGGTAAAGAGCGCCAAGAAGATTGTCGACCGTCGCGAGCCCGTTATCTGGGACATCCTTGAGCACGTCATGATGGGTCACCCCGTGTTGCTCAACCGTGCACCGACCCTTCACCGTTTGGGTATTCAGGCCTTCCAGCCCAAGATGATTGAAGGTAAAGCCATTCAGCTCCACCCGTTGGCATGTACCGCGTTCAACGCCGACTTCGACGGTGACCAGATGGCCGTTCACCTTCCTTTGGGTAATGAAGCCGTGCTCGAAGCCCAGATGCTCATGCTCCAGAGCCACAACATTCTGAACCCCGCCAACGGTGCACCTATCACCGTGCCCTCACAGGATATGGTGCTCGGTTTGTACTATATCACCAAGCTCCGTCCCGGAGCAAAGGGAACCGGCCTCACCTTCTACGGACCCGAAGAAGCCCTCATCGCCTTCAACGAAAAGCGCGTCGACGTACACGCTCCCGTCAAGGTAATGGTTGACGACGTCAACGAAGCCGGACAAATGTGCAAGCACCTGGTTGAAACCTCAGTAGGTCGTGTTATTGTCAACGAAATCATTCCTTACGAATGCGGTTACGTTAACAAGGTAATTTCGAAGAAGTCACTCCGCGACGTCATCACCCTCGTTATCAAGACCGTGGGTATGGCCCGTGCCTGCGAATTCCTCGACGGTATCAAGAACCTTGGTTATCGTAAGGCCTACGAAGGTGGTTTGTCGTTCAACCTCGACGATATTATCATCCCCACCGAGAAGAAAGACATCGTGAAGCGCGGTAATGATGAAATCGATCAGATTACCATGAACTATAACATGGGTTTCATCACCGACAACGAACGTTACAACCAAGTAATTGATACCTGGACCCACGTCAACACCGACCTGAAGAAGACCCTCATGAAGCAGATGACCGAAGCCGACCAAGGTTTCAACGCCGTGTTCATGATGCTCGACTCAGGAGCCCGTGGTTCGGCCGATCAGATTGCCCAGCTTGCCGGTATGCGTGGTTTGATGGCCAAGCCTCAGAAAGCAGGTGCCGAAGGTGCCCAGATTATCGAAAACCCGATTCTTTCTAACTTTAAGGAAGGTATGTCCGTGCTTGAGTACTTTATCTCAACCCACGGTGCACGTAAGGGTTTGGCCGATACCGCACTGAAGACGGCCGACGCCGGTTACCTTACCCGTCGTTTGGTCGACGTTTCGCACGACGTAATCATTACTGAAGAAGACTGTGGAACCCTCCGCGGCCTCGTTTGCACTGCATTGAAGGATGGTGACGAAATCATCTCTTCACTCAGCGAGCGTATTTTGGGCCGTGTGTCTGTTCACGACATCATACACCCCACCACTGGCAAGCTCATCATTGCAGCCGGTGAGGAAATTACCGAAGCCATTGCAGCCGAAATCGAAGCATCGCCCATCGAAAGCGTTGAAATTCGTTCAGTGCTCACCTGCGAAAGCAAGCACGGTGTCTGCATGAAGTGCTACGGCCGCAACCTCGCCACCAGCCGCATGGTACAGAAGGGCGAAGCCGTCGGTGTGATTGCCGCCCAGTCAATTGGTGAGCCTGGTACGCAGCTTACACTCCGTACCTTCCACGCCGGTGGTATTGCATCGAATGCCGCAGCCAACGCCACCATCGTTGCCAAGAGCGACTGCCGCGTTGAATTCGAAGAACTCCGTACCGTTGACCTCCTTCCCGGAGCCGACAACGCCTCAGACAATCCCGAGAACCCCGGTAAGGTGGTTGTAGGTCGTCTGGCCGAAGTACGCTTTATCGACGAAAACACCGGCATCATCCTTTCGACCCAGAACGTACCCTACGGTTCAGTCATCTATGTTGACGACCGTCAGAAGGTAGAAAAGGGCACCGTAATTGCCAAGTGGGACCCCTTCAACGCCGTAATCGTAACCGAAAATGCAGGTACCATCCAGTTCGAAAACGTAACCGAAGGTATCAGCTACCGTGTTGAAGAAGACGAAGCCACCGGTTTGCGCGAACGCATCGTAATCGAGTCGAAAGACAAGAGCCACGTGCCCACCGCACACATCATTGGCGACGACGGCGAAGTGCTCCGCACCTACAGCTTCCCCATCAACGGTCACATCGTGGTCGAAGACGGACAGAAGTTGGCAGCCGGTGAAGTCCTCATCAAGATTCCTCGTGTCGTAGGTAAAGCCGGTGACATCACCGGTGGTCTCCCCCGTGTAACCGAGCTGTTCGAAGCCCGCAACCCGAGCAACCCCGCTGTGGTTAGCGAAATCGACGGTGAAATTTCAATGGGTAACGTAAAACGTGGCCACCGCGAAATCATTGTCACCTCAAAATTGGGCGAAATTAAGAAGTACCTCGTACCCCTGTCAAAGCAGATTCTGGTTCAGGAAAACGACTACGTTCGTGCCGGTACTCCTCTGTCCGACGGTTCAATCACCCCCGGCGACATCCTCGCCATCAAGGGTCCCACCGCCGTACAGGAATACATTGTTAACGAAGTACAGGACGTTTACCGTTTGCAGGGTGTAAAGATCAACGACAAGCACTTCGAAGTGATTGTACGTCAGATGATGCGCAAGGTACAGATCAACGAACCCGGCGATACCCGCTTCCTCGAACAGCAAATTGTCGACAAGCTCGACTTTGCCGAAGAGAACGACCGCATCTGGGGTAAGAAAGTTGTGGTTGACGCTGGCGACAGCGAAACCATGAAGAAGGGTATGATTGTAACCGCCCGCAAGCTCCGCGACGAAAACTCACAGCTCAAGCGCCGTGACCTCAAGCTCGTCAAGGTACGCGATGCCGTGGCCGCCACCTCTACCCAGATTCTTCAGGGTATCACCCGTGCCGCTCTGCAAACCAAGAGCTTCATGTCGGCCGCATCCTTCCAGGAAACCACCAAGGTGCTCAACGAAGCTGCCATCAGCGGTAAGGTCGACTACCTCGAAGGTATGAAGGAAAACGTAATCTGCGGTCATCTCATCCCCGCCGGTACCGGTTTGCGCGAGTTCAATCGCATCGTAGTTGCCGACCGTCAGGAATGGGAAAAAGCCCAGGCAGCTAAAGAAGCTGAAAACGAATAAACGGTTGATTGCCGCAGCCGCGCCCCCTTAAGCGCAAGCTAAAAGGCCAGGCAAAGCTCCACGGCAATTCACTTACACGACTGATAAGAATCCTTGCAGCGTTCAAGTTTTTGAACAGCTGCAAGGATTTTTTTTTGCCCTTATCGCCGCCCCAAGTTTCACCAAAATCAATATCCGCTCAGTCTATTTTCAGTTATAAAATGCCCATCAATAGGCTATCAGTGAGTATTCAAAATCATTTTCGCTGATTTAGAAAAATGTTAAACCGTAAGCAGTGATGTGGGTAAATATCTGTTAAAAATAATCCAATGTTTTTCATTTCCTTCCAAGTGCCTGCGTTACTAACCGGCTTTTCTTTGAAATTACCTCCGAACTTGTGCAAATTAGTTCCGAACTTGTGCAAATTAGTTCCGAGCTAGTTGAAAATAGTTCCGAGCTAGTTTGAAGAAGCGCGGAATCGCTGAAAATCAATGCTTTCAAAATCACCACAAATGCGGAAACGCGCACAAGTATTCCGCCCTGCTGCAAACGCATGAGGGGAGTACTGAATTTTGCATTTGTTAGAGAAATTGTTAATGACGAGAATTGGCATTGATTCGAGAATGGCGCAAACAAATAAAAAGAAAGCGGTTAGTGAACTGGATAATCCACTAACCGCTTTCTTTCTGTGTAAGCAGCCGCACTGTGACTGTGCGCAGGAGGTGCTGAAAGCTTATGACAAGAGGTGCTGGAAGCCTATGACAAAAGGTTATGAAAGCCTATGACAAGAGGTTATGAAAGCGTGTGATAAAGGGTTATGAAAGCGTGTGATAAAGGGCTATGGAAGCGTGTGATAAAGGGCTATGGAAGCGCGTGATAAGGGCTATGGAAACGCGTGACAAAGGGCTATAAAAGCCGATGACGGAGCGCAAAGTTATCAAAGGTTTTACCAAAGGTTATACAGCACGATGCCCACCAGCACGTAAGTAAAAACGAAGAACCAATAAATAGTCGAGATGATGCGGTGCGACTTTTGCGAAAGTCCCTTGCGTTCATTCAGCGGATAAATAATCTGCCCCGACTCACTGTCGAACCATTGCAGAATGCGCTTTGTATGCTCAATCATCAGCACCTTGAACACCGCCACAAACACCGTAGGCGCCACAAACATAGCCCACAGCGTAAGTTCCTTGCCCGACAGCCAACCATACACCGCCACTGCCGCCAACAGCGACACCATGAACGACGAAAGGTGGCAAAAGCAAATGGCGTGTTTCACCCTCGGTGCCGCGTCGCCCTGTCGCAGAATCAGCGCTTTTTCAACCACCAGCATGGCACGCCAGCACAAGTGCGCCAAACAACCCATCATCAGCAGCAACGCAATTTTCAGCAAATCGAAAGTGCGTATGCCCTCATCCATGTGAAGCAGATACATCAGCCCGAACCATATCACGCCCAAGCCAAACAAGCCCGAAAAAGACAGGAATTTCAGTCGCGCAATGCGGAAATATCCAATCAGTCGCGCATTTTCGAAATCCGGATTCTGCGCCCATTCGCCCTCGTCAGTCGAAGTTCCACACGAGCTTTTGCCGTGTAAGGTGGAGTGTAAGTATTTTTTCATAATCATCAGTCGTGTTCGTTGAAATCAGTTAGAAAACCATTCTCGATGTCCACAGCTTCCTCCGTTTCCGGTCAGTGTCCATATCGCTTCTGTCCGGTCAGTGTCAGGGTCAATCCCTCTTCTGCTTTCATCGAGTTCGTTATTTCGGAATTTTGAAGCGCAGCAAATTCTGCGCCCTCTTCAGCCCCTTTGTTTGGTCCGCACGCAGAAATGCACGGAAAGGCGGCAAAGTGCTACCCCCCGGAGCCATTGCAAAAGCATTCTGTTCCGGTAGCAGCAAGTAAGCAGACGCAGCCCCCTCGGCAGCCATCCACGGAGTGAAACACCCCTGCAGCCTGCCCGACTGTGCCGTAGCAACCACCGTACACGCAGCGTTGCGCCAATACAAATCGGCCGAAGCATACACAATGTATGCCACCCCCGCCTTCAGGCGTTTTACCAGCCCGAAGGACAGCACCCCGTTGCTGAAATCAGTCAGTTCAGCCACCTGCATGCCCGGGTTGTCCACCTCGAAAGGCAGACACACCGTTTGCCACGAAGCCACGTTCGGCCCCTTACGACGGTACGACAGCATGCCCGCATCGGCACTGAAAGAACGGTGCGTCACAAAGCTGCCTCGGTCCTTCAATTCGTAGCGCGTCAAGAGTCGGTTCGTTGCACCGCAGCCAATAACAAACGGCCATATGGCCTTGGCCATCTCTCCGTCGGCCTCTCTGACAAACACCGGCACATTCCTTTCGGCCGGCAGCCGTTCGAAGCCCCGCGCCTTGCGCGGAAGCACCGCCTCCGTCAGGTCCAGCACGTTCACCCGTTCGCAATCAAGGGCAGCCAATGCATCGGCACCCCATCCCCCCGACAAACGGCAAATGCCCTCGTCATCGACGCTCATTGCCGCCGCCGGAGCCACCGTTGCAAACAAAGCCGTCGTTTGCGCTACCTCTTCGTTCGCGACGAACCACCGTTTGGTTTGCGCATCGAAACACAGGAAACGCGCCTTTGCTTCAGCCGTACGCACCTGTCCGTTCACCACCCGCCAAATGCAGCGTTCGCTGCCCATTTGTAGCGCGTAGTTCAGGAATCTTCCCCCCTCGTCGCGCAGCGCAAAGTCGGTTTCGTTCAAGCGTTCGCAAGTCAGCCCCTGCACTCCCGGCATTTCAGCCAGCGTGCCGTCGGTCAGTCGGTAATGCTCGGTGTTGAGAGCCTTGCCGTCGGCCGAGCGCACCCAGCCTGCGTTGCACAGTGCCACCCGGCAACCATCGGCCGGCACCGCAGCTTCACCCTCGATGTCGGCATAATGCGTAGGCAGCCTGTACAGCCATAAGCCCTTCTGCCTACTTTGCGCGTAAAGGCTGAACACATCCTTTCCGCTTCGGTAGCCGTATTCAAGCACCCGGTTCGTACCCGCAACAGCCAGGTCGAAACTGCCGTTATCCCTTTCGCGCAGTTCCCATTCGCAGAGCGCCGACGGCACCTCGTGCAAGGTCAGACTCTCGCTGTTCTTGGCCTCCCTTCCCAAATAGCGTCCCGTTTCCGCGTTGCGCAGCATCACCCGTCCGTTGTCGTTCACGGTAAGCTGCCACAGTTCCTTCGCAGTTTTCACCGTCATACTTGCCTCCAGTTTATCTGTCGGTTCTGCGCGCTTTCCGGCCGCCATGCAGCCCTTGTCTTTGAAAGCATAGTGCGTGCCCAGCAGCTCGTAGTTCTCCTTATTCATGTTTTTCAGCACCGCGTAGTAGTCGCCCGCCTTCAAGTTGGCAAGCAGCGTTACCCGGCTGAGGCTTTGGGGCAAACTGTTCGTTACCTCGTCAGCCCAAACTGCTGCAGCAGTCAGCCATACCACGAAACACATTAAAAACCGAAGATTTTTCATAAGCGGAAAAAAGAAAAAAATGAAACTTAGCCCCGATTATCCCCTCGTTGTTGTCTATTCCCACTTCGTCACCACTGCCGCCTCTGCCACATCCGGCTCAAAGGCCATCAGCTCCGTGCAGTCCGTCAGGTGGTTTTTCAGTATGAACCGCGTCATTTGTCCCCGGCACATTTTGGTGTACACCACCACGCTCCGCTCCTTGTCGCCCTCGATAGTTTTGAAATCGGGCGTCAGTACCTTCAGTTCGCGTTTCACGCGCGACCATTTGAACAGTCGCTTCATTTCGGCACTCGCCAGGTTCACCAGCACCCCGTCGTCGCGCTTTGTTTCCTCAATCAGCACGTCGGTCAGCAAGTCCTGCCAGTGTTCAAAGCGCGTCGGTCCGTCGGGGTAAGGCAAGCGCGCATTGCCCTCCAGGCGGTAAGGCCTGATGGTATCAGTGGGGCGGAGCAGTCCGTAAAGGAAAGAAGTGATAAACAGGTGCGAAGCGGCAAAGTGCCAGTCCGTTTCGCTGAAATCGGCAGCTCCGATTTGTTTGAACACAATGCCCGTATAGGCCAGCAAGGCCGGAACACTCAGCGTTTCGTCGGCAAAGTATTCAGCGTAGCGTTGCACGTTTTCAGCCGCAATCTGTCCGTTCACCTTCAGCATTTTTCCCACTTCGTCGGGCGAAAGCTGCATCAGCATCCTGACAGCCTCGTCGGCCTCGCCGGCAAAGCGGGGCAACGTAGGCATCGGCGCATAAACCGGCAAAGTATGTCCCATTGTTTTGGCACAGGAAAGGAGTATTTGCATAACAGATGTGTGAGGTGTGTGTTGACAGGCCGAAGCCTGCTTGAAAAGAGAATAGAAAACGAAGAAACTGTTTAAACTTACCTACGCTCCATGCGTAAACCTTTCTCGAAGAGGAAGAGAGGAAAGATTAAACAGCTTCACAAACGGATGACCTCATTACGTCGCAGCTACTTTGTCGGCAAGCAGCTATGGTGCAATAATGCCATATTCATGTATATACATCAGGAAGAACCGATGGTCCCGACGCTCACAGCATTAGGCCCGTATGCCCATACGCTGCAATTCCTCGGCCTTTTTGCTGTCCAGGAATTCGTAGATGCCACACAAGTGTTCGCGTACACGGCCGTGGCCGAATTCATACACCTTGTTCACCAGTCCGTCGAGGAAGTCACGGTCGTGGCTCACACAAATCAGCGTACCGTCGAAGTCGGCCAATGCCTGCTTCAGCACGTCCTTGGTGCGCAAGTCCAGGTGGTTCGTCGGTTCGTCAAGAATCAGCAGGTTCACCGGTTCGAGCAGCAGTTTGAGCAAAGCCAGGCGCGTACGTTCGCCACCCGAAAGCACCTTCACCTTTTTGGTGCTGGCCTCGCCGCCAAACATGAACGCACCGAGCAAGTCGCGAATTTTATTGCGAATTTCGCCCTTCGCCACATCGTCGATGGTTTGGAACACGGTCAGTTCCTCATCCAGCAGCGAAGCCTGATTCTGGGCAAAGTATCCAATTTTTACGTTGTGTCCCAGTGTCAGCGTACCCTCGTGTTCAAGCTCGCCCATGATACACTTCACCATGGTCGACTTACCCTCGCCGTTACGTCCGACGAAGGCCACCTTTTCGCCTCGTTCAATGGTCATCGATGCGTTGGCAAATATGCGCTTCGGCCCGAACGCCTTGCCCACGCCGTCCATCATCACCGGATACTGTCCGCTGCGGGGCGAAGGCGGGAATTTCAGTCGCAAGGACGAGGTATCCTCCTCGTCCACCTCGATGAGCTCCAGCTTTTCGAGCATTTTTACGCGGCTTTGCACCTGAAATGTTTTTGAGTATGTACCCTTGAAGCGTTCGATAAAGTCCTTCGTTTCCTGAATCATTTTCTGCTGCTCCTCGTACTGCTTCATTTGCTGTTCGCGGCGTTCGGCGCGCAGCTGCAGGTATTGCGAGTAGTTCACCTTGTAGTCGTAGATGCGTCCCATCGTTACTTCGATGGTACGCGTTGTGATGTTGTCGACAAACTTACGGTCGTGGCTGATGACTACTACCGCCTTGCCATTGTTAATCAAAAATTCTTCGAGCCACCCGATTGATTCAATGTCCAGGTGGTTCGTCGGTTCGTCAAGCAGCAGCACATCCGGCTTTTGCAGCAACATTTTGGCCAGTTCGATGCGCATGCGCCATCCGCCCGAAAATTCACTCGTCTGTCGGCGAAAGTCAGAACGTTCAAATCCCAGACCGAGCAATGTTTTTTCCACATCCTCCTCAAAGTGCGTCATGTCGATGGCATAAAACTTTTCGCTCAGCGTAGCCACCTCCTCAATCAGCGCCATGTACTCTTCGCTTTCGTAGTCGGTGCGTTCAGCCAGCTGCTTGTTGAGCGTTTCGATGTGCGCCTCCATTTCGTGCAGGTGCGCAAAAGCCTGTGAAGCCTCTTCGAACACGGTTCGTCCGTCCTCCGTCATGAGGTGCTGCGGCAGGTAGGCAATTACTGTGTCCTTCGGTGCCGACACCTGTCCGCGTGTAGCCGTTCGCACTCCAGCCAAAATTTTCAGCAGGGTGCTTTTGCCCGCACCGTTTTTACCCATCAGGGCGATGCGGTCCTTTTCGTTGATAACAAATGAAATGTCAGAAAATAGCGTAGTGCCGCCAAATTCCACGGCAAGTCCGTCAACTGATACCATATAATTATTTAAGTGTAGAAAGAAGTGGAAAATCGTTTTGTTTGTGTCGAGGTTCAGGCTGTAGCCCTTGTCCCGATGCAGCAGCCGTTGCGCGCTCCAAGGTGTCAATCGTTTGCAGCCGACGAATGCGCCGCCTCATCGGCAGCCCGCAAGCGGTCGATGGCTTCGGCCAGTGCGTCCGACTTGCCTGTCACCACCTTTCGGCAAAACATTTTATTGCGTTCCGTCAGTTTCGGTAAGTCCTCGGTAGTAAGTTCCTTGATGCACGCCCCATAGTCAATGTAGTGCAGCGGCGTCAGCACCGAAAGTCCCGGATACGGCCCGGTGTGCAGCAAGGCATGAGCCGCAAAGGGCGAATTAAACACAATGGTTTGAAAGCACATTTCGCTTGGCACGAACGAAGTGCTGAAGTAGCGTTGCAAAGCCGTTTCGCCATCGAAAGTGGTCAGAATCCAGCGTGCGCAAGCCAGCGTAATGGCCCAATAGTCAGAACCGAAAAACACGTCGCACCGCTTGCCATTGAGCATTACCGAAGCCGGCCGCCTGATACCCATGTAGCGCAGCAGCGTGCGCGAAGCCACAATCACCTTGTTGCGCAACCAGCGATTGTGCCATTTCAAGTCGCGAAAGGGGTGCACACACGTCACCTTGCGCCGCTGTATCGAGCTGTTGCCGCGCGTCAGGTTGTATCCGCTCATGAGTTCCTCGTGAGCGTGTTCTGCAAAAAAGGCATGAATCCGGCTGTTGCTCCAAAGCGGATAATCCTGTGCGCTGAGGCACACCAGATGCGAGTAATTGCATCCGCTGCTCACAGCAGCCTTCACCAGTTCATACTGGTAGGCCACTTGGTTCCAGCCACCCCAGTTCACGGCATGGCGGTGAACAAACTTCACCTTGTGAGGCAATGCAGCCCGAAAAGGGGCTTCGTCAACATTGGCATCAATGTGAACGTAAAAGTCGGCGTTAAAGTCCAAAGCCTTAATCAGCCGTGCCAAATGTTCGGGGTCGCGGTACGCTGAAATCAAGTATGCTAACATGTGTTTTCTGTCGAGTGTTTATGGTGCAAAAGAGGAGCATACGCTCCGTAGGGTAGTGGAGCGCAACGCATGGGCTCCTATTCCGTTGCGAAGTTAGTACTTTTCGTTCAGAGATTGAAGAAAATCAGCCTCGGGCTGAAGTAAAAAAGCCAAACAAGCCTCCGAAGCGGTTTTTTGAGTGTATTTAACCGCCTGAAGGCTTGTTTTTCAGTGAAAATTCAGGGCCGCAACTTAATATGCCTTTTCGTTTGCCATTTTCCATCCCGTCAGGAAGGAAGCCCGGCAAATGTCAGTCATTTTCCGGTAGTTTATTTTGTCGGCCGTGTCCGAAGGGCGCGTGTAGTCAGGGTGTCCCTCGGTGTGATACCAGATAATGGGCACCCCTTTTCGTGCAAACGAACCATTGTCGCTGCCTCCCACCGGGTTGTCCCATGGACGGAGTGAAGGTTCGAAGCACCAGCCCCGTTCGCGCAAGTCGCGTGTCAGCCACTCGCCAAAAGCCGGGTGCGACTCTGTAAAAAAGTAGCTCACCAACTTCGGGTTGTCGGCCGGGCCGCGGCCAATCATGTCGAAGTTCAGGTAGCATTTCACCTTATCAATAAACTTGCAGTTCGCCACAAAATGGCGCGAACCCAGCAAGCCCTTTTCCTCGCCGTCCCAAAAAGCAAAGATAACCGAACGCTCCGGTTGTTCGCCGCTCATGACGAAGGCACGCGCCATTTGCAGCACCGCCACCACGCCCGAAGCATTGTCGTCGGCCCCATTGTAAATGCCATCGTCGGCAATGTCGGGAAACGTTCCCTCATGGTCGTAGTGTGCCCCCACAATGACCCATTCGTCGGTGCGTTTGCCCGGAATGTAAGCCAGCAGGTTGTTCAGGTGACGCAAGCGGTGCGCCCCCCTTTCCTTGACTTTGGCAATCGAATCCGGGTGCACCTGCCATGGTCCGCGGTCGGGTTTTGTGAGTTGTGCCACATCGAAGGGTTGCATGTAGCTCAAGTTCGTCAGCAGTTTCTCGTTGCCCTGCTTGTTCCATTCGCCCGGTAGCGGTGCCACGCCCCATTCGCGCAGGAGCGAGGTGATGTAGCGCGCTGCCAGTTGTCCGCCCCGCATACCTGCGTCGCGTCCTTCGAGCAAATCGTCTGCCAAAAACTCCATCATGTTGCGGCTACGTTCCTCGGTAATCGAAGCATAGTCCCGTTCCAAACTGCGCTGGGCCTGAGCCGAAAGCGGAAGTAAAGTGCAAAGTACCATCAGCCAGCCTTTCAGTAAAGGGCTGAGGCCGGCATTTCGGTTGAAAATGGGTGAAGGATGTATTATCATCGGTCGGGAAAGAGTTATGAATGGTAAACTGTAACAGGCAGACATTCACCGGCACAAAATGCATAGCATGCTGTGCCGGAAGTAGTAGCCCACGCAAAGTTACATTTTTACGCAAATATTCTTCGATAGAACCATTTAAAAATCATTTTGAACACCTGCTTATAGAGACTCGCATTTGAAAACCCCTAAATCTTCAGTTTAGGGGATGAAAAATGCGGGGTAGCGCAACTACCCTTGACTTTCAATGCACATCTCTAAATACTATTGGCAATGTTGAACTGACTAATCGCATGAAGAGGGAATTGAAAACGGAATATGAGTGGTTAGGTAAGGTAAATTCGCAAGCTTTGCAAAGTGCGTTAGTGATGACGCCCCGTTACAACTGTGTCACTACGCATACAGCCCGTCGTAGCGGTATCACCAATATGTACCTGACGCACAAATACACCATCTTGCAGATGATGCACGTAAGCGGACATAAGACGCAGAAGACTTTCATGGATTACATCAAGCTCTCTTCCGATGAGATTGCGGATGAGATTGATGCTATAGCCAATGGCGCGAAAGCTGATGTGTTTTAGTGTTGATAAAAAAACAGGAAGTATCATAACTTCAAAACTTTATCCTAACTTTGCCTTATGAATACTCAGAATGAAATAGTAATTTATCAGATGCCCAATGGCGAGATGCAATTGGACGTAACTGTCAGTGGAGAGACTATATGGTTGACTCAGCGTCAAATAGCAGAATTATTCGGCACGAAGGTTCCGGCTATTTCTAAACATTTAAAGAATATATTCGCCTCTGGTGAGCTTATAGAGGAAGTGGTTATTTCCAAAATGGAAACAACCACCAAGCATGGTGCAATAACCGGAAAAACGCAGACCAAAGAAACCAAATTCTACAATCTTGATGCAATCCTTTCGGTTGGCTATCGTGTTAATTCAAAAAATGCAACCGCTTTCCGCATTTGGGCCAATAAGGTATTGAAGCAATACCTGCTTCAAGGTTATGCCATCAATGAGCGCATAGCCAGTCAGAAGTTCGATGAACTCAGCCAGTTGGTCAAGGTGCTGGGACGTACTATCCAGAATCAGGAGAAGTTGACCGAGGATAGCCGTTCGCTGCTCAATGTCGTAGTAGACTATACTTATGCGCTCGATACGCTCGACCGTTACGACTATCAGGAGTTGACGATAGAAAAGACCACACCCCGGGCAGCCTTTCATGCCACTTACGAAAATGCCATGGAGGTGATTCGCCAGCTTCATGAGAAGTTCGGAGGCAGCCCGCTTTTCGGCAACGAGAAAGATGACTCGTTCAAAAGCTCCATCGGGCAGATATACCAGACCTTTGGAGGCGAGGATCTTTATCCCTCGGTTGAAGAGAAGGCAGCCATGCTGCTTTACCTTGTCACTAAGAACCATTCCTTCAGCGATGGCAACAAACGTATCGCCGCCACGTTGTTTCTGTGGTTTCTCAATGGCAATGGCATCCTTTACAATGAAGACGGCACCAAGCGCATCGCAGACAATACCCTGGTGGCGCTCACCCTGATGATAGCGGAAAGCCGTACTGAGGAAAAGGACACCATGCTGAAAGTGATTGTAAACCTGATCAACCAGAACAACAGATAGGGAAAATGAAGTCTGTTGAGTAGATTTATGTTGTGCATTTCTTTTTTGACAGGCAAGGCACTTATCTTTGCCTTTTTCAACCCTAAAAAAGATTTGCCATGAAAAGAAGAAGCTCCGGCCAAAGGAGCGGACACGGTAAAGGAGTGGATGGAAGCTCATCCACAGGAATATGCCCGGTTTGCAGCCAAAATGAAAACGGAAGGAATAGGAGGCGTCCTGAAATTGGGTGAGGATGCTTTCCGGCTCTCTCCGGATTTCCAGCAGGAGGTGGAACGGATGGTTACCTCCGGGCGGTTTGACGTTTCCTCCTTGTTGGAACACCTGACATTGTCAGACTTTGCAGAAAAATACTTGAGGGAAAAGAATGAGGACCACATGGCCATGGCAGCCTGGGTGAAGTACGGAGAGTCAGCCCCGGAACAGGTGGCCGACGAACTGGATAAGGCAGTCGTGGCACAGGACAAACGCACATACAGGGAGATGCTCTCCAGTCTGTTCAAGCTGTTTTGGGGAAAGTTCTTTCAGCGGGTCGAGCTGCACCGCAGATGCCGGGAAGCAGAAGGAAAGGAAGCATTTACGGCAGAAAGTTTCCAGCACATGCTTGTCTCGCAGGATGAGAACCGGGTAAAGCATATCGGAGCATGGCTGGGCTATGGCCGCAGCGGCATGGATATAGCCCATCTGTATTTCGCACTGGCAGAAACGGCGGAAATCAGCTCCAAGGTGGCCGTAACCGACTTTGTTGCAGCCTTGAAGGCAGCCTACCCCCAACATTCAATTGTAGGACACCGCCAGGTACAGAAAAGCGTCAATTACCTGAAGAACCTTTCCCCCAACCGGAAGCAATACGGCAAGGATGAACCCGAGCATCGCTTTGCCATCGACATCATCAAGACCGAAGTACTGCTCCTTGCCACTGAAACAGCCGACTGAAATCAATTCATTTCAATTCGTTCAGTTCGTTTTCGGGTCAGCGAACTGAACGAACGCTTATTTCTTTTAAATTCAGCTGATTTCCAGTTACTTTTGCGCCATCGTCCTATATCGGAACGGTGGCGCTTCTGTTTTCAATCCGTCCGCAGAAGCCGTCGGAACCCGGACGGAAACCAGTATGTATGGAAGAATTATTCAATATCCTCAGTGAGGGTAAAGCCCATGTGAGAGTGGAAATGGATGCTGCAGACCTCAAGGCATTTTCCGATGAACTAATCCGCCGTGCCAAGGATGAACTCGGCTCGATGGTGGAAGCTGCCCGTAAGGAGCGCATGCTATCCAAGGCAGAAGTAAAGGAACTGTTCGGTGTATGTGATGCCACCCTGTGGCATTGGGACAGGAAAGGCATCCTCAAACCTGTCAAGACCGGCAACAAGGTGCTTTATCCCGAGTATGAAGTGCGCAAGGCGCTTGGACAACGCAACCAAATCCTATGAGCTTATGGAGAATCCCATTCTTTTCCCTCTGGGTATATTTCCTGCGTCCGTAAGGCATATCGTGGAATCCCTGCAGAAGTATGAGCACTATCAGGTGGACTTTACGGCTGTTTCTTTTTTCACTGCATTTGCAGCCGCCATGGGCAATACCTGGTCAGCCCGTTTCATGACCGGGTGGGTCAGCCGCCCCATTCTCTATGTGGTACTGGTTGGCCCGCCCAGCTGTGGCAAGACACCTCCGTTGCGTCAGGCGGTAGTCCCGTTGCTCAAACTGGATGAAGCCTCAGACCGTATCTATGCACAGGAAATCAGACAGTACCGCAAATGGGAGAGGCTGACCGCCAAACAGCGCAAGCAGCAGTCGTTGCCCGAAGAAATGGAAATGCCGCAGCGCAAGTGTCACGTGGTGGTCAACTCCACCATCGAGGCTCTTGTGTCCGCTTTGCGCGACAATCCCCGGGGCGTACTCATCTACAATGACGAAATAGACAGCCTGCTCTCCAACTTCAACCGCTACAACGGTTCGGACGAAAGCTATTTTCTCAGCCTGTTCAGTGGTACCCCCTTCAAATACACCCGTAAGTCAAACAACGAGTACATCTTCTTGCCCAATCCTTACTGTTCCATTATCGGATCCACCCAACCCGGCATGCTCTCCTCGCTGTTTGGCGGAAAACGCTCGCAGAACGGCTTTTCCTCCCGTTTCCTGAAAGTCTATCCGGATATAGCTGCCATGCCATCCTGGAACGAGACTTCCATGCCGGAAGAAGTTCTGGATGAATGGGAACGCATCATCCGTCAGGTGGATGCCGTTCAGCCTCCGGCAGGACAGGAGGGGAAAACAAATTCCCTTGAACTTTTCTTTTCACCGGCAGCCAAACAGCGTTTGATCAGGTGGAAGAACGAAGTAAACAGCCGTATCTATGTGGAGTCGGAAAGCGAGGCGGAGAAAGCCCTCTGCGGAAAACTGGAAACCTACCTCATCCGCTTCTGTCTGATCATTCAAGTCATGCGCGGTATCTGTGGAGAAGCCGACATGAACGAGATTGACGAAGAAAGCGCCGACCGTGCCATCCGGCTGACGGAATACTTCCGTGCCATGGAAAGCCGCATAGCGCCAGAAATGGAAGTCGGAGTGCTGGACCAGCGGCACACCGAACTGCTTTCCCTCCTGCCTTCCTCGTTTACCACCTCCGAAGCGGTAGGTATCGGCAAGCGGATTGGCCTCTCGGAATCCACCGTCAAGCGTTTCCTGCGGGAGGGTGCCCGTGAATTCATCCGGAAAGAGGCGCATGGCCATTATTGCAAAATCTAAAAAGGTCAATGACATTTTGACCTTTTTGACACGATGACATTTTGAACTATATAAGCTGTTCACCCTCACCGGAGGTCTTCACCGTGCGTTCACCGTCGGTATCATAAGTAACTAATCAAAATTAAGCGACATGTTTAGGGAAGTTTATACGCAACCCCTTTCCGATATCCGCCAAAGCTCTGTTGGTGGTATAGAAAAGCATGTCAGTAGTTATATAATCTTGTGGTCTTATCCACTTTCCTTTAAGAATACGCCAAAGTGTTTCCGCAATATTCAATTGTGGCGAATATGGAGGCAAGAAAAAGAGAAAAAGACCTCTTTGCTCCCATATTGGGCGAAGTTCTTTGATCTTCTTGTGTCTATGCACGGAAGCATTGTCAAGGACAACAAAAGTGTCCATTTCCAAGTTGAACGAAAAATCATCAAGGAAACTGAGGACTTTATCTGCCGTCATCTTTTCGAATGTGGTGAATCCATTGTAACGGTTATCACGGTCTATCACATTCCAAAGATATTGAGTCGTTCCACCCTTTGGGAGGGGACATAAACATCCTCCCCTTGCAGTTGCCAACCGTAAGGGACATATCTTTCAGTACAAGTGTGGCTCTCATCAGCATAATAGAGCCTAATACGTCCTTCAGACGCTTGACTTTCAAGTTCTTGCAACTTCTCGACTTTGTATTCATAGAGTTGCGGCGAGGGTACTCCCCTTGGGCGTTTTCTTATTCGCTTATATCTTGCGCCAATGCTGATAAAAAACGTTTGAATGTTGAGTCGCTTGCCTTTTTGCCCGAGGCTTGCTCCCATGCCGCTCTTGCCTTGCTCACGCTCTGTCTGTCTTGCTCTATTGCACGACGCACAGTTTCCTCGTCCGAACAGTCCATGATAGGTTTTCGACCTCTGCCGGAACGGGTGTTCAATCCGTCGATTCCTTCGGACTTGAAACGTTTTACCCAAGCGTTTACGCTCACGTGGCTCATTTCCGTTTGCACGCCCGCTGCTGCAGAAGACAGTCCGTCTGCTTTCAGTAACACAGCACGACAACGCATGCGGAAGCAGTGCTTTTCGCCTAAGCGAAATCCTTTTTCGAGTGCGAGGCGTTCTGCCTCTGTCAACTTCAATACTTTTGGCTTTCCCATTGCATATAAAACGGGAAAAGACAATAAATATTTTATGTAAACTAATTTTGCTCACTTACTTAAGAATGGTACGCTTCATAATATCTGCTTTAAGTGTTATTTGAATCTTTTTTTATTATCTTTTGGTAATTCAATTTTTCTCAGCACCTTAAGACCGGTGGAAGTCGGACGTTTCTTACCTAACGACTTGGCATATTCATATAGAGCCGGTAGATTATTCCAGCCAGATTTTATGTCTTCAATGTATTGTGTAAGAGTTCCCAGAAATTTGAAATAGTATATTGATTTTGACGTGTTTACTTTATTGATAATCTCCTCCTCCCATGGTTTTAGAACATTTCCACGATGGTTCATGTTTCTGCATTGATATAGTTCTCTTAGCGTTGTGGTAAACGAGACATAATTTTCATAGTCAGAATATTTCATCATGGCTCCATAGCCAACAAAATACACAACCGACTTAATCTTGTCCATAGCATATAACGCCTGCAAAGCAGACATAGACTTATCTGTATATTGCACAAAGACTAAATCTGCTATAGTAAATTTACTGTCAGCACGATTGTCAATCGAAATTTTGGCATTTTCTCCAGTTTTTATGTATGCAGGGTATCCCCATAGCTTTTCAGCAATTTCATTGAGTTGTGGTAAATTGCAAATTCTGTTGGTTACAGACTCTATCTGCTGATACATGGCAAGACAGAAATCTCCAAATGAATCTTTCCGCCTGAAATACTCCATTCTACAGTAATCATCAATTAATGTGGGGATGATAGAACTCAGAGGAAAATTCAGGTAGAAATCCTCAGCTTGTTTATGAACAATCTTTTCTATACAATATTCGTATATCTGAGATAATCTATCGTCTGAAATGGACATATCCATTGGTATAGCGGTCATTCCTAACTTCTTTCGCAACTCAGCGCCAAACTCAGGATTCTGTTCTGTGAGCTGAATTATCTTATTTAATGTCGGTAGTAGTTTCTCGTCCATATCATAAACTTAGAAGTGAATCTAACTCCATGTTTAACTCGTCAATGTCCACAGGCTTTGGAGGGGGCACTGTGACTTTGTCGATGCGGTGTATCAGCCAAAACGGTTTATCTCGCCTGTCTCGACAAGACGAAATAGCTAACTCGGATTTATTTTGGTTTGTGCATAAATCACGGATACTTTTATGCATAGTAGCTAATATCTTTTTGCCATCTAATTCGAAATAAGCATATAGATGGGCAGGAATTGAACGTTCTATTCTCTGCTCTGGGTTATCTGCAGGAATCTCTTCCCAAGAGTAAGGCTTTGACATAGCAAATACAATGTTTGTCGCATTCTTTTTTTCAAAGTCCGGAACAGATATTGTTTCTACGTAAGAAATGCCAAAATCCGTCGTCTTTTGTGGTGATCTTGCATCTTCTGCCAAAGCTTGAAACTTTGCATAGAGATGCTGCCACACAGAGTCTTCTTCTCCTTTTACCATCTTCAGATATTGAAGCTTGCCATCAAGGACGTTTATAAGGTCGGGATTTCCTTTCTTTACGTGACCTTTGTCAGCCTTATACTTCGGGAAAAATTTGGCAAATGCTACTCCATAGCCGTATTTCTCCCACATATAGAGTATATTGCGAATATCACGCACATAATCGCGTGTCACATTTATCTTGTCGGATACTATGATGCCTGTAACCTCTTGACGGGATCCTTTCTTCTGAAGGCGCGTTTTCTTATCATTAATAGTGAATTTCTGTTCTTCGATGATACGTCGCACTTCTTTACGAAACTCTCCGTTTTCCTGGTACACGTTATGCATAGAACTAAATGTGATGTCATCAGCATATCGGGTGTAGTTCAAACCAAAGCGTTTGGCAACACCTGCCAGTCTGCGGTCAAGGTTGTCACAAATCATGTTCGTGATAATGGGAGAGGTCGGTGCACCTTGCGGTAGTACGTAACGAGCGGTTTGACTACCACCTTCCGCCTGTACAACTTCTTTCATACAGCACATGCCTGCAATGATATTGGCAACTGGTAGCGGAAAATTGAAAGGAGCAAGCTGAAGTCGCTTCCAGACTCTTGCCTGTTCTATGCTTGGAAAGAAATCCTTCAAATCAAGATTGAACACATAGTTCATGCCTCTATGCTTTTTGGCATTATCAGCTATCGAACGTCCTTCAGCAAAGCCCATGGCATAAGTTGATGGCGTGTACATCGATTTCAGAATTTCGTTGATATAACTTAGAATGAGCTTAAAACTTCTATTACGTGGGGCTGTGATAATACGTTCTCCACCGGATTTCTTCTTAATTTTGAACTGGCGATAGCGATGAAACGAATTATTCGGATTACAGTAATAGTTTATGTGCTTTATGGAGAACGGATAAAACTTATCGCCAAATCCGGTCGCAATCATCTCGTCTTGCTTAATTTTGTTAAGCAAGTCAAGAAGATTTTCTTTGTCGGCCATAGCTGCGGCCATTTTTGCTATCTGTTCTCTTTCCATCTGTTCTTATAATATAATAAAGGTCTTGAGTATCAGTGAGCGGAGTTCATTTCTTTATGTAAATATACAACATAAAAATATACAATAAATACAATAAAACAATTGACAACATACAAGTTTTCAACGTTTACTCTATAACATTGTTTATCACCAGTACTAAGACAGGTGACATCCGACGAATACATCGGACGAGTTCAAATTTATGTCCACTCACCAATAACTCAAAGACCGCTTTGTTTTCTTTTACGATGCAAAGGTACTATACCTATACGAACGCTTTGTTCGTGATTTTATTGTATCTCGCATCTTTTCTAATCAATGTTCCAATAAGCGTCAGGGTCCCCATCGAAAACATCATCGATATCCTGGTCGCTCCAACCTTCTACATCTTGCGCATAACTACCATTGTTGTTTTCATATGTGCGCTCATCTTCTTCATAGTAATAATCGTCTTCCATATTTCATTAGTTTTGGATTTCTGATGCAAAGGTACGAGGCCTACACGAATTCTTTGTTCGTAATATTCGTGGAATTATATATTTCTTGCATTTTTGCGATCCTTTGCTGTACTTTATCAATGATACATTGAGGTGATAGTACCACTAAATTCTCTCCGTAAGAGGTAAGTTCACGAATAAGTTCATAGTTTTCCTTGCACTCTATAGAGAAGAAGGAACCATCATGCAACATTGGATATTGCATTCTATAGTTATTATCCACATCACCTCTGTAATATCGTTGAGAGTCATGAATAGGCTTGCTTATTACGTAATCTTTAGAAGCATCACTCACCCAAAACAGTATTTTCAATACTTCCTTGTCTGTATAATTGGTTACACCAACAATATCCTCAAATATCTCATTGATATCACCGTTGTATTCTACATATTTATGAGCAGGAAGTGGATTGACATTATTAATGCGCTCCAATCCAAAATTCAGAATTTTCCCTTCAGTTTCAGCTGCACAAATCAAGAACCATCTTCTATTATACTCCTTTAATAGGTATGGATGTACGTTGACGGTTAGTATCTCGTCGGGTGCGTTGAATTTGTGGTAATTCAACTCAACGACCTGCTGCTGTGATATAGCAGTAAATAGTTCTCCAATGAGGTTGGTGTTCTCCAATGGGTTTTTCGTAAAAGAGATAATCTTACATTCATTGTTACGTACTCCTAATCCAAGGCGCAATCCTTCAAGGGCATCAAGATTAGGTAACCCATCGAATTGTCCAAGCAACGACAACGCTTCACGAAGTAGGTATTCCTCGTCATTGGAAAGGTATTTCTTAAATATAGAGAAGCCGGGGATTCTATATCGTAAGCATTGCTTAGAATATGACTTCTGTTTATCTACATTGTAGCCAGGCGCAGAATACCGTTCAATATCAACCATAAATGGTCCCTCATATTCCAAGTAATAGATATCCTTCTCTATGGTACGACGAACCACACCCTTTGAATCTGGGTACATGTCAGACAATCTCTTGCTAACTTCTTCTGTTAAATCGTCAAGCGAATAGTTGTGATACCGACTACTCAACAGTTCGTCCAGTATCTTATATCGTGTCATTGTGTTCTTATTTGCTGGCATAATTTTCAAGATGTAAGTTTCTTATTATTACAACGCCATCATTTCCAACCATCATAAGGCGTTTGTTGTCATTTGAAAAAGAGACAGAAGCAACAGAAGCTCGACGAGAGGTTTCTGATATGCCAGAATCGCCTAAATCAGAAAACTCTGTTAATGTGTTTTCTTGAGAAAGGATACTTCGTATATCAACGAGTGAAGAGGGCTGATGTCCCCAATTATCACGAACATTGCCATTTATATCGTATTTGGAGATATAACCTTGCTGAGATAAGGCAAAATACATTCCGTCAGGAGAGAATGTCAAAAAGTTATGACCTTCAATAATTCTATCTCTGTCGCACATATTGATGTATTCATCTTTATTTGTTGCAAAGAGCGTTTTGGGATTACTTGTGTAGGATGCTAATGCGTTAATTGCAGAAAAAGCTACATTCCAAACTGCCCTCGAAGTATCTTCATGGACAATAGTACTTTTTGCCTCTAAATCATAGACGAGAAAAAGGCCACCACTATTTCGATATCCTGCAATAGCTACATATTTGGAATCATAGGAGAAAGAAACATAATTGATATACATAAGAGGAGAGCCTAAATCAATTCTTGAATATTCAGAATCATCATCAGATTTTCTTATGATAGCAATTCCTCGCTCTCCATATAAGCGTCCCAAAAAATACTCTACACCAAAACTGTCTTTTGTATCTAACGCAGAATCAGCCCATTTATTTCCTGTCAAATCATCCTTAAATAGTTCTGGATATTTTTCATTCAAATACTCAAAGTGTTCAAGGATAAGTTGCCTACGGTTTTCGGTTATTATTTCCCATGCAGTTGAACCTCGTTTTTCATTCCAAGGGTACGTGTACTTTGCCCGCAATTCTATAAACTCCTCATTTGAAATTAACGTGTCCGTCTCTATTTCATAGTGTTCAATGTATTCCCTAAGGCGAGTATCTGCATATAGTGTCCCGTCAGGAGATACAAACTGAAAATTAGACATTTCTTTCGCTTCTATACGCTGCTTAGTAACAGGATTAACCAGTACCGGCTGTAGTGAAGTCGGGATAGCAAAGAGCGGGCGAATTCCGTTAATATGCTTTATATAAGACAGGTTGTCATATGTTTGAGAAAATCCCGTACCGATATCGAATGTGATAGCTTTATCTCCATCCTTGTGCATAATGCAATTTCCATCTTCACTTAGAAGCACATCATGGTATTCGGTCGAATCATAAACGTCCTCCATAACACATTTTGAAGTATACTTTACACCTTTTAGATTACATATACACACCTCGTCAGAATCAACAGACAAGCCCAGCTTTAGGCTTTCTGAGAGACTATTAGGGACTTCCAAGTCAGTCGTTTTAATTCTTCGACCTCCTGAAAAAATATAGTTCTCAGATGTTTTTATATACTTTCTGTTGTTATAGTTAATCTCACATTTCCACTTACCCAAATTAATTCCAGACATTGTTTGGCAGATTCCGTTTTCTTTGTCCTTTACGATACCAAATTCGTCAAAAAGTGAGAAGTCAAGATTGATTTCTCTTTTATCATCCCAATAGCCATTACTGCTCAGCTTATACAAGCAGGAATCATTATACATGTAGATATTGTTCCCGCAGGAGTATATTAAGCCTCCTTTATTGTACCCGCCTCCCTTGTATTTTTCACCTCTTACGTATGACTCTACACTATTGTAAAAACAGAAAGCATTTCCATATGAGGCAAAATTCCCTTTAGCTTGTTGGATAGAATTTTCTACACCGCTTTTTACACCGTACAATTTTGACGTAGATGTTCTTTTAATAGATTTACCACATTCCCTTTTAAGAGAAATAGTCTCTATTGAATAAAAAACATCCCACCCACAAGGATAAATGTAAACTTTATTGTATAGTGCAGACAATGTAAGTTCAGGTACTTCAACTGCAGAAAAATTAAACTCGGATATTTGCTTTTGGCGTTGCCATACATCAATTAGTTCTTTCTCATTAATTTCTGCAAGGTTTCCGTCTAATGTGATGGTTGTTTCCTCATCTTTATCAAGATTGCGTATGATTAGCTCATTCCTATTGTACAATTCGCGATAAGATACCGCAAGATTTGGTGCAACTACATTTACCAATGTACCACGTATAGTAATTTGATAGGTCGTAGAACCGTTGTATTCAGATAATGAGAATTTTTTAATTATGTTGCCATCATAAAATATGATGTTATCATTTTCATTATCTATAATATATCCATCAAATACATACTTGTCTATTGCGTTAGGCTCTGTTCCAAGAACGTAAATACACAATTCACTTTTGTTATCGGAATATTCCTCCCATACGACCACTCTTTTGTTAAATGTCACTATATCAGAAATACACAAAATAGGTCTTTCTTCAACAAGTGAGAATATAGTACGTTCTTTCTGTCCTTCATTCTCAAAAATCACAAAATCTTCATTGATTTCTGTGATCTTATCAGGTGAGATGGGTTCAACAAAAGACCTCTTAGTTTCGCGATTGTAGAAATAGGTCCTGTCATGCATTACAACAAAGCACCACGGACAATCATCGAAAATAAACGAAGTCTTGTATGTACTTCCACCAAACTTGTAACCATCTTCTATGTGGATATTTATCTCATCACTATCGTTAAATGAAATCACATAGTCACCTGGCTGGGCTATATTCAGTACGTGAGGTTCATTCGGTCTGACAATACCTGTTGCGATTGAACATTTATCACAAACACTTTTCTGATAAACAGAATATTCTTCTTCATGTCCTGTGACATAAACATTGAAATTAGTGTTGAGATAGCCTTTATGAGGATGAATTGTTGCTCCCATATGTATATCTTTAAGTTGGCATTTTAGATTTACGGTGCAAAGATATATATTAGAAACGAACACTATGTTCGTAATATTGTGTTTAATAGCATTATTTATTGGAAAAACATTGATTTTTTAATTTTATGGAGCTTTTTGCAAAAAAAGGTGCAGTTTAAAACTTCCGTGTTCCTAGAGTCAAATAATAGGTGATTCTGATATGGGATAAGAACAATGTCCATATCTTTGCAGTCATGGCAAAGAATTCATTAAGTATCAATACCGACTTTATCATTAGTTTCTTTCTTCCGGAAGGAATGATTGGTTTGAAGTAGTCAACATTAAGGAAGAGCTTAATAAAGGCACAGCTCAGGCTGACATTTTATACAACAGTGTGCTTCATATCTATCTTGACGAGCGTGACACTCGTAACGGAGAAGAAATGGGCTTGAAGCCAAATGGCTTTACCGAGCCTACTCTTATCAAGGACTATCCCATCCGCAACCGTAAGGTGCTCCTCCATGTTAGACGCAGACGTTACCTTGATGCAGATAACCGAAATGTCATTCTCAATCAGTATCCGCTCGCTTCCGATGGTACTAAATTATCCGTGGAATTTACTTCCTCCTCATTTGCGCAGAAACCCTTATCGCTTTACATACCCTTGCCCCGTAAATGTTAAACAGATTTCTTCTTTATAGGTGAATTTCTATTAAATAATTCTCCTTGCTTATCCCCTCCGCTTTCAAACGTTTGCCCCCCACTCAGCCTATTCTTCAAATTTGCTCCGCAATTGTCGAAATTAGTTCCGACCTTCTTCCAATTAGTTCCGAGCTATTTTCAATAAATGGGGAACTATTGATAATCAGTGTTTTCAAAAAAAACAAAGTCTGTTTCACACACGCTCATTCCTCTCCGCAACGCATGCCGAAGCAATCCTATCTGTTTTATCTTTATTAATGCTTTTGTTAAAACCGCCGCAGGCGTAACAAACTTTGAACTAATTACCACAGAACCGCAAGGAGTAGGCAAAGTAGTTAAGGGAGGAATATGACTTCATCAAGTTTTTCCCTCATACCGCCTATGTAAGTAAAGCTTTTCTTTACCCATTGGCGGAATTAAATCAAGTAAATTTATACAATAATAACCCGTTGACCAATGTTGTCCTAAACGTTTTTCGATAAAAACATAAAAAGGAAGTAAAGCTAAGGTAGAAAGAACTACCTTAGCAAAGAGCACCACCTCTTTTACCTCCTATGACAAATATAACACTTTTAGCACAAGCAATCGGTAAATCCCGAAAGAATGCATAAGAAAAAATATCCGTGAAGAAAAAACGGATAAGCACAGCAAAGGTTACGACACATGGAGCCGGTTCATAAGCATGATGTTCTGCCAGTTCTCCGGATGAGACTCTGTACGTGATATCTCCAATGGACTGAATTCAGCTAATGGCAATTTGAACCACCTCTGAATCTGCCGTGCTCCCTCTAAATCAACTGTAGCTTATCAGAATGCAAAAAGGGACAGTGGCGTGTTCCGACGTATATTCTATGCACTGCTTGCTCATTTTGGACAGCAGACGATATGGCAACGCACCAAATTCCGTTTCAAGATGCCAATCAAATTGCCGGACTCATCTACCATCACGCTGACCATGTCGCTCTACGAATGGGCACATTACACAACAAAGAAAGGCGCAGTAAAGATGCACACATTACTTGATTATGACAGTCTTCTTCCTGAATTCGTAAACATTACAGATGGCAAATGCGGTGACAATAGGGGTGCTTTGGATATTCCCGTTTCACCTCATTCTGTAGTCGTTGCAGATCGTGGCTATTGCGATTTCTCCCTTCTTGACGATTGGGACAGCAGGAATGTGTTTTTGATGTCAGGCACAGGGACAACCTGCTTTACTCACAAATTGAAGAATGTTTATTGCCCGAAACGAGGGCGCAAAATGTGCTCATCGACGAGATTATTGAACTGACAGGTGAGCAGACAAAGAAAAAATACACAAAACCGCTCAGACGCATAGCTGTCTGGAATGACGAACATGGCTATGTGGTACAGTTGCTCACTAACAACTTCAAGTTGTCTGCTTCCACAATAGCGCAACTTTACAAGGCAAAGTGGATGATTGAAATATTCTTCAGAAATATCAAGCAGCTGTTTAAAATAAAGAGTTTCATTGGTACATCACGTAATGCAGTTGAGACGCAGATATGGACTGCTTTGTCAACGATGCTACTACTCTGCTGGCTAAAGCACATTGCAAAGTACAAATGGGGGCTCGCCAATCTTGTCGTATCACTTAGATTGAATACATTCACGAAAATAGAACTCGAAAAGTGGTTGAACGAACCATTTATACCTCCGCCTGAGCTAGCAGGAGAGGAATAAATAGGGGGAAAAAAACTTTGAAGGGGCTGTTATCTATAACAACCTCATATTCATCGTACCTATAAATCGTTTAGGACAACATTGCTGTTTAAGGGATAAATGAATTGAAGTAACTGAAAACAATCAACCGGACAACCAAGATGCCTTGTAATAAGTATGCTTGTAACCACAGTTACCTTTAGTTTGTTCGTTATCCTTTAAAACGTCCTCTTTTGCAAAGCGAAACAGCGAATTTATTCGCTCCGTTGCGCTGAAATCGGCAAGTTACTTTTGAGGGGGCAAAACGAATTTTGTGCCCACAAAAGTACAACTTGCTTAACAAATCCTGCAAGCCTAAATTGACTAGAAAAGGATAGTTTTCCGGCTTGTCTTTCAAATTCTTACTAAGGTGTGATAGACTAAGAAACTTGTTTCCCTCTTGTTGTTGGTACCTTTGCTTACTGATACCATGGTTGTGGTACCTTTGCGTATTGGGATGCTCAGTCAATCGTGGCGAGCGTTCAATATACAAGAGTACCATGCACTTTGTGTTCGAATTATGTAAGTCTTAGGATAGTTTTGTATATGGGTTCGGCGTTCTGAAGGCTGACGGTTATCAAGATAAGGATTTTTTGTGTGTAGTTCTGGGTATATGGGAAACACAAACTTTGTGCACAAAGGAACGGAAATCTATGATACTTGGTGTT
>ULXU01005004.1_pt1 | contig 36468 bp, 61 predicted proteins | sample 1961521 | NCBI WGS metagenome assembly ULXU01 (sample SAMEA4835845, study PRJEB28245) | human gut metagenome | biome: gut microbiome; material: fecal sample | place: Denmark | collected 2008
TGTTTCTTTTGTAATCTTCTTATTTTTATCAATAAGTTCTTGACCACTTATTTTTTCACGCATGTCAACTTTTTCTTCTTCCACATCTACACCTCCTTGTACTACACCCCTCACATAAAATGACTCGTGTATTTTTTGAAGCCCCACCCACCGTTCTCCCATGAGCTCATTATAAATAGAGATGTGGGGGGCTATTGATTAAATTTTACATAATTATTTTATATATTTGTTATTATTAATTTTTCTTTACTACATTTCCATCTACATCAAATATGTACTCTTCTTCATTATTATTAAAGTGTTCTTTGTTGTGACAATCTTTGCATAAGTTTTCCAGATTGTCTATATTAAAAAATACGTTATCATCTTCATAATTTGTATCAGTAACATATTCTTTATGATGTACTATTACTGCTGGATTATATATTCCGCTTCTTTAAGCATCTTTCACACAATCCATTTGTTATTAATAGTTTTTGTTTTCTTAGCTTTTGCCATCTCTTACTTTTATACTTCTTTGCTATTTGCGGATTCTCTCTATATGTCATAACTATTTAACTTTCTTAGATGTTCTCTTCTTTGTTGTCTCTTTTTCTACATCTTTTACTGCTGTTTCTATTTCTTCTACTTTTTCTACAAACACTTCTTTAAACTCATTATCTTTAGTCAACACTTTAAATCTTTCATTTGATACTTCAAATTCTTCTCCCTCTTCTGGTATTCTTTGTAATTCTTTATCTTGTAAATTTAATTCTTTATACTTGTTTGTTGCTTTTACTAACATTCTTTTTTCCTCTCTTTCTCCTTTTCGGTTTATAATTAAAACAGATGCCATACTTTTTACAGCCTTGACACCTGTTCTTCATACAATATTTTAAATTACTCATATGTTACTCTTTTCTTTCTTGGCGTAAGACTGAGGACTCGAACCCCATACCTCTTAGGTACACATTGTTTAGCAAACAAGTTTCAAACCTCTTGAATTAATCTTACATATATTAGAGCTCACTAGAAAAGCTCTGAACAATAAATAAAAAGGTGCTATAAGCTGACTCACTTTTACTCTTTATATTTATATCAACATATCTAGTATCTGTTAATACCAATTAAAAAAGAGCTTATCGTTTATGATAAACTCTTGTATTATATTTTTTACTAATCTCTTCTCTTTATTTTGTCTTTTTCTAATTTAGGCATTTCTTTATTTTCATTATAATCTTCTCTTAAAATATCCATAACAATACCGAAAAAATAAAATAATGCCATAGCTAAGTACCCAATAAAATTAATTGTCATAAATACTACACTTATTAGACCAATTTTATTAATTATATTAGTTTCACTATCCCATGATGCTATTAAAAAAAGTATAATAAAAATACTTATGATTCCTGACAATATTGTTAGTATCCAGTTGGCTAATAAAACTTGTTCCTTTTGTTTTTTTACTATTATTTTTATTATTTTTTTATCTAAAAAGCCTATTATTATAGTTATTGTTGTTATTAAAAAACCTATTAGTACACTAACAAAATTGTTATAGTTATCAGCAATAATATCAAAGTTTTTTATTGTAATAGGTTCTTTCATACATATGCTCAAAATTATCGCCATTAAAATGCTAACAATTAGAGGAATACATAATAATCCTTTTTCCTTTTTATTCATTTTTTCACCTTCTATATTATTATATTATTCCATTTTTTACTTTATTTATTATTTTTGTTTTCATTTTTTCAACAATATCTTCATGTAATATCGGTTTTTTATTGTTGTCTTTTTGAATATGAATCCAGTCCTGCAGTCTTTCTTTTATTAAATTAAATGTATCCGTTAATTCATCCATCTCGCTTTTATAATCTATCTGTAATGATTCAATATTTTCATTTTTGCTTAAATGCTCAATTTCTTCCTTTACTTGTTGTGTGTTTAGAGTATCTTTCTTTTTTCTAGTTCGTCCAAATCCTATTGTAATTTCGACCTGACTTCCTTCATATTTTTGCGTAGAATTTAATATTGCCCCCATAAGTGTACCAGATTGCATCATTTCACTTGAATTTTGTTTAGCAACTATATGTAATTTTGTATAAAATTTTGCTTTCTTTATTTTTTGAACTTTATCCTTAACAATTATAGGAAATAACAAGATTTTTTCAGTCAAATCTTCTTGAAATTTATTTAGTATCTCTTCTAATACTGTTCTAGTCATATAATTATGATTTATTTGAAATGCTAATAATGATTTTTCTACGCTATACAGTAACGAAATCGATTCAGCATAATATTTATCATCTGTTAATGTTGTAATCGTATAATTTCCTGAATTATCTGCTATGCCTGGTGCAATTATGTTTCTTGATCTCAAAATTTGAACTTCCCAAATTTTATTCTCAGAGTCATATTTAATTTTTTGAAACCTTATTGTTTCTCCTCCATATTTAAAAGTTCTTTCTTGAACCGTTGCATCTTTTAATATTTCAAATATAGCAGAAATATCAACTTTTTCTTCGATATATTTATTATTGTTTTCTTTTCTTCGTCTGTAAACTTCATAATAATCAATTTTTATTGCTTTATTAATCATTTCAAATTCTCCCCCCTTGTATGTATTATATCATACAAATTGGACCTTTTGTCAACAATAAAAGAGCAAACATTTACAACATCTGCTCTTACAGGGGATTATCGCATTGGGTTTGATATTTCTATCTGCGACTTTTTATAATTTATCTATTATAATTATACTACCTCAGAATCAAAATCACATCCAAATTTTATCACAATTTTATCACAATTTTTCATTCTCCTATATTTAACACATCTAGCATGCTTTCTATTGCAGAATCTCTTATGTTCAATAGTTGATTTATTGATTTTGGCTTTTGAAACTCAACGCAATATTGCTGTGATACATAATCCCATTTTGCTTTTTGCATATAATATATTTTTATAATAAACTCTTCTTCCGCTGATAGTTGTTGTAATAAGTTCTTTACTCTTACAATCTTCTTATCTAGATCATCTTTTATCTCTGTTAGCTCTGATATCTTTCTTTCCAAATATGCTCTATCTTCTACATTTACATGATGCATTTCTTTCACATATCTCATTGCAGTGTTTGCTGTTGTATCAGACACTTTATTTGTATTACTATGTATACTGTCGTATGCTTGTCCTGCTAATTGCATACTCTCTATAACTTCTCTGTCTGTTTCTTCGTTAACACTTCCTGCATATTCTAATCTTTTTTCGTATCCTTCTTTTTTTAGTTCAACTTCTGTTAGCTTAGCTTGATTTTTTGTATGTTCTCTTAACATTTTTTCTAAATCTTCTTTTATGTATTTACTCATCTGTATCCTCCTCAAATAAAAAGTATATTCTATATTTATGTTTTACTAAATTGCTCTTATTCAATGCTCGTCCTACTTCTCTTGTAGTTAAATTTAAAAATCTAACTATTTCCGGCAATGTTCCAACTCTAACACATTGCTCAGCTTCTTTTTCATTGTATATTCCGTATATGTTCATTTGTAATTCTCCTACGCTTTTATTCTTGTTTTCTTTAAAACTGTTTCTGGTCTAACTTTCTCTTTTACTAATCCTAGATCATATCTTTGAAATGTCTCTTTTACTCCTGTTATCATGTCTTTGTATAATATGAAATTAGGATATTCTTTCACAAATATGTACTCATGTCCATTCTTGCTTATTATTTTCGGTATTTTCATTTGTATCACTCCTCTTTTCCATAATAATCTCCAATTTTTATATTGTGATATGTATCTTTATCAACACTTATCCATATAGATTTTGTTTTGCCTTTTACCTCTTTTTGAATTTTTATTTGGTAGCTTTCTGGGTGGTATTGTGGTATTAATATACTGTTAAAATTATGGTACATTGTTGTATATGCTGAATGATAACTTTTGTCTATAACTTGTCCCTCATGTATTCCATATTCCACGTCTTGTTTGATGGCTATAAATATCACCATAAATATTCCGACAATCATGAATGCTGTTATTCCAACTACAACCACTGTTACTACACTTCCTTTTTCTGACTTCATTGCTATACTCCTTTCAAGTATTTGTATATTACACTTTCTACTCTCGCTAGTGCTTCATAATTGCTTATATATCTTCCGTCGTGTCTGTGTCTTGTTGTTGATCTTATTATTCTTATTTGCTGATTGTATTCTCTTCTGTATATTTCTGCCAATTTATTTTTACTTAGTCCTGCTTTCCACTTCTCTATTACTTCTTTATCTGTCATACTACACCTCTTTAGATGTAGTATGCTCTTTTTATTTATTTAATATTTCTTTTGCTTTATTTTCAAAATATTGTTGTATATTTTTCTCCAAACTTATTTTTCTTCTATTTTCTTTACTCTTTTATCTATTTGTTTTACTGCTTGTATTAATTTATTAATTGTATCTTGTTCAGTTGCATATTCTACTATTCCTTCTAATTCTTTTATATTGTCTATATCTATTTCATCTTCTATTAGTTCAAATTTATCATTTAATAATGCTATTAAGTTTGTTCCGCCAAATCTTCCTTTCAAATTTTCATTCTCATACTTGTATAAATTAAAATCATCTTTACTGCTTTGATATAAATCTCTAAATCTACTTCCGTTCTTTTATCTTTCCGTTTGCTATTTCTATTAATAATTCATATCCTCTATATATTTTTCCCATTATTCTCCTCTCTTTCTTCTATTAATTCTTGTAAAATCTTTTTTAAAACTACTATTGCATATTTATTGAACTCAATTTCCGCTTCTTCTTTAGCTGTTTTACTCTTTAACATAGTTATATTTTCTATCTCTAATATGTTTCTTTCATGATATTTTATTTCTTTTTCTATCTTGTCTTTTACTTTTTGAATCCATTTTTGATTTATATCATTTTGTGCATTTTCTATTACTGCATTGTATTGTTTGTCCGTTAAATGTATTGTGTATTTATTGCTTATTCCTAATTCTTCATTCTCTTTTTGTAGTTTTTCTATTAGATTTAATATTGTTTCTTGAACATTTATAATTTCATCAGCTTTTAATAATATATTTTTATTTCTTATATTGTAATCTTTCCACTCTTTTAATATTTCAACAGCTTCCTTTTCTTCCTCGTTCATTTATTCCTCACTTTCTCTTAACATTTGTTTAAGTATTTTTACTTGTGCTAAATTTTCAAGATATACAGTATTACAATTTTCTCCACCATTACTATATTGTTTTTTTATGCGATAAATATTCTCTTCTAATTCTTTGATAACTTCTTTTATTTTTTGTTTTGATATATATTTTTTATTTACTATTTCTTTATTTTCTATTTGTATATTTCTAACTCTTTCATATGTTATTTTAGAGTTTTTCAACTCCTCATTTTCTTTTAATACTCTTTTATAATCTGATAAAATACGTTGCAATATTCTAGTAAGCTCTACAATTTCTTTATTGTAATATCCATGCCAGCCATTTTCTTCTTTATACTCTTTATCAGTTTTTATAGAATCTATAAAATGTTCTGCATTTTTTATATCTTCTTCTATACTGTTTTTTTCCATATTTATTGTTCTTTTCCTCCATATAATCCTTTTCCAATATGCATTCCACCTAATAAAATCATTACTGCAAAATTGTTTGTTTCTGTTTTTACTAAAATTATTCCAATAAAAGTTTCTATTATTCCAATAATAATTTCAAACATGTTAATTTTACTTATAATTTCTTTAATTATTTCTTTCATACTTTTGCTCCTTTTACCCATCTATTCCAATTAACAATAGCTTTACCCCAAGAATCACTTTCAAAATTAGTCATATTACCACAACATATATTCATACAACATACTCTATATTTTCCATTTAACGCATCTGTTCCTAATGTTGCTTGACATCCACATCTAGGACATTTTTCGATTTGTGAATTTATCCAATCCCAACCTTTCACTTAAAACACCTCCTAAAACATTCCCATTGCTCTAAATACCTTGATAGCCTCTTGCCTGTTTTTTTGTTCTTCTTGTTGTTTTAATAGTGATTCTTTATATTCTTTTCTACTTTTCAATAAATCTATTAAACAATCTAATGTCTTTATTTTCATTCTATCTTCTATATCGTTATAATTTCCACCTAATGCCATTATTATAACAGAAGCACTATTCCCATAATTTATTTTATCTTGCAAACAATCTCTAGTTTCTTTTAGTAATTCATAATCTTCATCAGTTAAACTTTCCATGAAGTCATCAACTAATTGCAATAGCGGTGTTAATCTATCTGCTAATATTTGTATTTTTATTTTTTTATCCTTTATCTCATCAGCTGTTTTTTCTTCCATTATGTATTACTCCTTTCTAAATCATAAATTTTGTTTTATCATTTAACATTTTAACAATTCCTTTAATAATATCTTTAACTATTTCGCTTTGTTTATTATGGCAAATTGAATATTCCCTTATATTAATTTTATCAAATTCAATATTAACATCATTCATATAATTTGTTATTAATGTTTGTACTTCTTCTGGATGCAATGTTTTTACCTCATGTATTATAGAAAATCTACGGATTAATGCTTCATCTATCATATCTTTACGATTAGTAGCTCCTATTACAATTATTTCATTATCTAATAAATCAAATGATTGCATAAGGCTTATTACAACCCTTGACATTTCTCCTAAATCTTCTTTACCTCTTTTTATTCCTATTGCATCTATTTCATCTAACATAAGTACACATTTTTGTTTTGAAACATATTCAAAAACTTTATCAATATTTTTACTTGTTCCTCCTAATAAAGAAGTTATACATTGTGAAAAATTTAAATAAGCAAATGGCAGCCCCAATTTATATGCAACATATTTTCCGAAAGTTGTTTTCCCTGTACCTGTTTCCCCATATAATAATGTAGTGTTTAAATATCTTATTCCAAGTTGTTTTAATTTTTTATTAGTATTATTAGTCATCTCTATTTGTTTAAAAATTCTTTTTTCTTTATCTGTTATAAAATATCTATTTTCATTAAAAGAATTACTTACATCTTCCATTTTTAAAATTCCTTTTATATCATAAGGTAATTCTATAAAATTAGGTTGTGTTTCAAGTTCTTTTTTCATATAATCACAAAAATACTTGTTACTTGCAGCATTTTCATTTTCTAATATAACTTTTACATAAGATTTTGCTTTTGATAAATCGTTACTGACTACACTTCTAATTAAATTTTTTACATTTTCATTTAATGCCATATATTTTTTACTCCTCTCCATATATTAGTGGTTTTCCGTCTTTATCTACTAATACTGTTATTCCTCCGCCAGCTTTATAGTAATCAAACATAAAATATTCAACTTTGGTTTCTTTGTCATACATAACTTTTCCATTACGCTCCTGTTGTATTATTACAAATCTTTCATTTTCTGCATAATTATTTGATATTGTTACATCTTTTAATAGCCAACCTATTAATACAATTCCTATTATTATTAATAAACTTATTATTACTTTTTTCATATTTTATTTACTCCTCTCTTCTTCAAGCATATTCATATATACTTGCTTTTCTTGAATCTGCTCATTTAAGCTTTGTTCTAATATCTTTATTTGTGTTTTTCTTTCATCTTTAACTATTGTTATTATTGTTAAAGATATTAGTATTGCTATAATACATATTATTTCTCCAATAAATGCTATTCTTTCAACTTCTTCTAGGTCTATTCCTTGTTTTGCTAAATCTACTGCAATTTTCATTTTCTCTTCTTCACTCATAGTTACTCCTTTACTACTAAATCTGCTTTGATTAAATCTTGTATATAAGATTCTATATTAGGATATTTTAAATTTTTAATAAATGGAAATCTAAAGCTTATTTCTCCCCATTCTTGTATTAAGATTCCACCTAAGTTTTTACCATCTACAATTATATCTATTTCTTTTAACCATTGGTCGCCTCTATTGTAATTACCTACATATTTATAACCAAAATCTTGTAATTGTCTTAATCTTATACCTTCTTTTAATTTATACATATCTATTCTCCTCCTACTAACTCTGGATTATCGTATAAGCAACCATCTTTAATCCATTTATAGCCTAATTGTACTAAACAACCAAAGTCATACCAATCTACATTAAAATTAAAATTTCCATAAGTTCGTAAATACCAATATAATATTTTCTATTCATCTTCTCCTCCTACTTTATATATGGCAATCTACTACAATTAAGTATTTATCTTGATTTTCTGGTTTATTAATTGTTTCTGTAAATTTTTCTAAGAATAGTTGTTCACTATCTTTTGTACTATCATTCATAGCCCACCATCCCATTTTTCCTTTTTCATTCCAGCCTGTTTCATCTAATAATGCCCAACAAGAAAATGTACTTTGCATCTTTGCATAATTTTCCTTTGTTTCATATCTTTCTATATAATATTCTTTTTTATAAACTTCCCACTTAATATCCTCTTTTTCCGCTTCTGTTAATGCTTCTTTTCCTTCCACATAAGTTTCCCAAAATCTAATTGCTTTGTTATATGTATTTTTAATTTCTGCAGCTTTTTTAAAATCTATGTCTTTAATTCTTGCACCATCTACCCATTTATATCCTATTGGAGATTCTTTTCTTAAATTGCTTCCTTGGTTTATTAAATCTTCTAATCTAGTTTCTGATATTACATCTTCATTATCTTCTTTAGTTAATAATGAATTTCTCCATCTTCCACCTATTTCATACCAATCCCATTTTGAATTAGGATTATATGTACTTAATTCATTTCCGCTGTTCATCATAAGTTTCATATTCCTCTATTTCAGCCTTATATAATTCTTCGTCGTTTTCGGCATTTATATATTTTAGTTGCCAATCACTTAATTCTTTTCCTTCTTTTTGTTCTTTAGAATAATCTTCTTTTCTCTTTCTTGCTTCTTTAATTATTTCTTCCTTTGTTCTCTCTATATAAGGTTCTACTTCTAAATTCTCATCATAAGATGCTAACATTTCCTCTAATTTTTCTTTTTTTGCAGTTATAACTGCTACTGTAAAATGACTCATTATTTTTCTCCTCCTACTTTATAGCAATTAGCTATATAACTTTCTTTTGTTAGTATTGTTTTTATTTGATAATCTACAAATGTCTTACAATTTCCGTAATATAAATAACAATAATTTGGTCCTTTATCTATTTTGTGTATTAGTTTTCCATTTACATAATCTCCAACATTTACAACTTCTGATATTATTTTGCTGTGTTTTACTATAATATCTTCTAATTGTTGCTCACTCCATCCACATTATATTTTATTCCAATAAATAAGCCCGTTTTCATCTATATTAGTTATTTTATAAATATGCCCTGCTCTAGTTCTTACATATTCATTTACTTCAATTTTATCTTCCATTTGCTCCTCCACTTCTAGCATTTTCAACCAACTTTTTAATTATGTTTGTATAATATCTCTGTTCTGGTCTTAATAACTCTGCAAAATTTTCTAGATCATTTAGTTCTTTTTCTTGCTTATTTGTTTTAGATTCTTTTTCTGTTTTAAATAGATTATCATCTAATCCGTGTAACTTTCTTGTTGCTATTAATTCTTCATTATCTGATACATCTGCCATAATCATTCATCTCCTTTTCTCTTTTTAGCACATCTTAAATTTTTAATTATTCTTGGAACATATTCTCTTGTTTTATGATTAGATTCCAACATTTCAATATTCTTGATGGCTTGTTTTGTATCTCCAATAATCCCTTTTGTAATATATTTGTCAGTATATCCTTTTAGAGTATTTATTAAATCCAACTTGTCTTTAAATACTCTTCTCTCTTTCCTTGTTTGTTTCAATTGTTTTGCGACTCCTGTAAGTTGTATTCCATTTAAATTTCCTAGTTCTATTTCATGTAAATAATCCTCTTGTTCCGCTTCTTTCTGTCTTATCTTTTCTTCTAGCTCTTTCTTTATATCGTCTAAATTGCTAAATAATATATCAATATCAACTAGCAATTCCTTTACTTCATCTACATCATCTATTTTCACTTCATCAATCTCCTTTGTATCTTTATTTTTCTAATTGTTTTAAAACATCTTTAACACACTTATTGCATAATACTACTTTCAATTCTCCGCACTTAGTAAGCGAATTTGGTAATATTGCTATTCCTCCACTTCTTTCTGTTTGTTTTATATCTAGTCTTATTTCAGAACCACAATAATCGCAAATATAATAATCATACAACTTGTCCGACTTCCTTTTTACAAGGTTATTTTTCTCTTCAAAATGCTGCAACTTTGTATGTTTTATCGGTTCTTTTCTATATTTTATATCTAAGATCTTTAACATTATTTTTCTCCTAATCTACTCTTGGTATATGATTCATGTTTTCTTCTAACATGATTTTTTCAGCTTTCTTAAGATATGCTATATACTTCCTTTTTTGTTTATTTAGTTGTTTCGTTCTTGACTTGCAATCATTTAAACTGTGTATTACTAATTTTATTTCCTCGTCTCTTTCATGTTGACTCATACTCTTTAATTCTTTTGCTAATCTATAACCTGCTTTACTGCTACTATAAATTACTACTCTTTCCTTTTTTAATTCACTTATTTTACTTCTTACTTCTCTATCACCAAGTCCTGTTTTTTCCATTAATTCTTTTCTAGTTGTATATCTCTCTGTTGATAAATAGTTTTTTATATCTATTCCTTTATTTTTCATGTGTTTACCTCTTTTTCTAAAATATTTTCATTAACTCATTTCTAAGCTTATCTTGAGACTCTCTTTCTAATTTTTGAAAGTTATCTTCTTTTTGACAAGCTCGTACCGATTCAATAAGTCCAAATCCATTTTCGATTTGTTTTTTATATTTATTAAATAAAATAATATAAATGTCTTTGTCTTTATCTATTATGTCTGCGGTATCTACTACTGTTTTTACTCCGCTTTTTACTACTACTTGTACTACTCTTTATACTACTATTTGTACTTTCAAAATTGACAGTACAAATTTTATATTTGTTCGGGCTTCCTTTTTTTCCTTTTTTATATTCAAAAAGTCCCGCTTCTATTAATTTATCTCTATATGATATAAAAGTTGCCTCACGTTTTACATCTAAGAGTGCCATCAATCTGTAGTTATCTACTGTAATCCATTCGCTCCACATAGCTTTATTAAATAGTCCGATTAACTTGTACCACAATAATTGAGCTACGCTTGGTAAATGATTAGTTTCGAGCCACTTCTCGAAAGCTTTTATTAATTCTATGTATGTCATTTTATTTATCCTTTCGTAAAATTTTTAAAGGGATAAACTTATATGTGTCTATCCCTTGTTGTTTTTTCTTATCTTCTTATGTAATTATTTATTTAGTATAGATAAAACATCATCCGTTACTGTTGTCGGTAATTGTCCGTTCCATTTTTCTATTAATGCTGATTGATTTTCTAATTCTTTCAATTTAAGTGTTTGCTCTGTTATTTGTTCATTTTGTTGTTTCATTACTTCCGCTTCTGTTTTTGCATTTTCTATTTTCTTTTCATTTTCTACTTTTGCTTTTTCTAATTCATATTTTGCTTGTTGAGTTTGTTGTTCTGTTACTTGTTTCTTTTCTATTGCATCATCAAATTCTTGTGAAAAACTAAAGTCTGTAATATTTAATGCTGTTATTGCTATTCCTCTACTTTCTAGTTTATCTGTTAATAAAGTTACAATAACATTTGAAACTTCACTTCTTTTTGCAATTAATTCTTCTGCTGTATATTGGCTCATTCCTTGCTTTACACTTTCATATATAGCCGGCTCAATTATTACTCCTTTAAAATCTTTTCCAATTTCTCTATACAATGTATTAGCTTTTGACTTATCTACGTTATAATTAACAGCTACTTTTATGTTTGATACTTTCTGTAAGTCTTTTGAACTTGCTTCCATTTCATATTCACATTTTTGAGTTTTGCAGTCTATTTTTACAATTTTTTCTACATATGGCATTTTAAAATTTAATCCCTCTTGTATCACTGTATCTTGAACTTGTCCAAATCTTGTTTTTACACCAACATACCCAGTTGGTATTGTCGTAAAGCTTTTTATTATTGTTACAAACGCGAATATTCCTACTGTACCAATCAAAGTAAATTTTCCTGCTTTTCTTAAATAATATCCTCCTTTTATCTCCTCTTTTTCCTCATAGCTTAATCTTGCAAATTCCTCATTCGTATATTCTTCGTATTTTTTCAATTTATTCATTTTAATTTTCCTCCTAAAAATAATTTTTCTTAAATTCTTTCATAAACAATTCATGACTATATATTTCTTCGAATTTCAATCGTGCTTCTTTTTGATACTTGCCTCTTAATTCTTTATCAAGATCATATTGGGAATGACATTCTCGGCAGACCGGTATAACAAGTCCATATTTCATACTCATTTGTCTGTTGTTTCCTCCAAATACTTCATTTAAATCCATTTTGGATCTTTTTTTGCATATATAACAAATTTTTAAATTGTCTGTTATTATGCTGAATCTGTTGTCTTCTAATTTTTTCAACTTCTTTGATTTTTTCTTTATTTCTTTGCCTTGTTTGTATTCTTTATATTTACACTCTTTACATTCGGCATATTGAATTTTCTTTTTCTTTTTTACACAATAAATATATTTTTGGTAATCTTTTGTTCTGAATCTAAAATTTATACATTTCATGTTATTTACTCTCTTTTTCTTGATTTTCTAAGTCATTTTTGATATAATTAATTAGAAAATCATATATTTATGTACTTTGGTTTTTAGAAGTTATTTTTGTTTGCAGACTGGATAACTTCTTTTATTTTGTCAAATCTATCCACTATACTTCCTTGTCCTTTCTCAAATGCTGCAATATTAATGTTATTTAAAATTTCTTCGTATTCATAATTTTCAAATCTTAATTCTAAGTTAGCTTCTTTGGCTTTGATTAATTCTTCTAAGTTTTTATTTTCTGTATCAATAGATCTATTTACTCTTATTAGATTAATTATAGAAATAAATATTAGTATTAGTTCTATAGCATATATTACTATCATTACTATTTTCATTCTTCTCACTTCCTTTCTAATTATTTTTCAATATGTATACAATGCTAATTACTAGCAATACATAAACTAAATTCATTATTGCATTCATTGTTACTATTTTTGATAATGCTTCTGCTATTGTAAACATTACAAATATAAACGCTAATGCTATAATCCAAAATATTAATCCTTTAATCATGTTTTTCATTTGTTTTCCTCCTTAATTTTTACTTGACTAGCTGTTGTCAAAATTGTATTTATTATTGTTTTTAATTTTGTATTTTCTTCTTTTACTTTGTCATATTGTCCCTTAGGAACTGAATCATCATCTACTGCTATTTTGTAATATCCTCCTTCTGTCATAAAATGTTTTAATTGATTAGTTCTGCATAATCGTTTAACTTCTTCAACTCCTATCCCAGATTGTCTGCTATATTCCTCAGCAGAAACATATTTAGGTATTGGCATTTTCTCATCTCCTTTACTTTTTAATTTCCACCTGGTATAATTTTGTCGAAAGGTGGTGATTACATGTTTGTCTATCATATTGATAGAGCTAACTCTATGTCTATTAATCAAGTTCTTTCACTTGAAAATGGTTTTGATTTAAATGATATTTTTAATATTTATAATAATTCTTTGTCTATTCACGGAATACATTATTTGTCTCAAAATCCTTATAATGATATTCCATCTTTTCTTTGGGAATTTGCAGCTGAATATGTAAGAATATTAAAATACCCACAATATCCATCAAGATTTCAATGCCTATTTGCTGTAGAAAATTTAGAACAACTTGATGCTTGGAAAACTTTTTTCGAAAAATCCAATTTTCAAATTGTAAAACTCGAATGCTCTAAAATTTATAAATTTGATGCAAATTGGATTACTAAACCGGGTTCTTTTAAGAATTATCTTAAAAACAATAAATTTGATAATGTTTCCTTTGCTTCATACTGTTATTTTGCTGATAAATACTGGTCTGGGCAGCCTAGTCCTTCTCCTCTTTGGGAACTTCTTGTCCCTCTTCCATGCAAGTGCGTTGATATTCTCTAAAATCAAATAGTGGAAATTCATGTGGTGGTATTTCATCAGTTGTTACAGCAACTGATGTTCTTTTTTCTTTAATCAGTTCTTTTAATTCTTCAACTGTACATTTTATTTCCATCCTCTCATCTCCTTTCTTTGAATTGTAATTATTTTATGTTTGTTTCGCTGATATTAGAATTTAAAAAAATATCGTCATTTTTATATTTCAATATTCTTTTTATATTCAATGCAACTTCTAAAGATGGAGTAACATTCCCTTTTTCATAACCTGTATAAGTTGTTCTTGCCACATTCAATTCATTGGCCATCTGCTCTTGCGTATATCCTTTTTTAGTTCTAATCTCTATAAGTTTTTCTCTCATTTTCTTACCCTCCTTCTTTGTTTGTTCTGCCGACATTATATATTATATTTGTTTGACTGTCAATACTTTTTGCAAAATTTTTTTATTTTTTTACAAAAAAGTTTGCAAAACTGACATTGAAATGTTATAATTTACTTGAAAGGAGTACTGTTATGAGCTTTGGAAATAATTTAAAAAAAATTAGACAAGAACACGATATGACACAAGAAGAACTTGCAAAAAGAATTAACACATCACGTTCTAATATTGCTAATTATGAAAATGATAAGAATATGCCATCTATTGAAATTTTAAATAAGTTATCTGAAATATTAAATTGCAGTACAGATTACCTGTTAGGCAAATCAGATGCAAGAAATAATACTTCTAATATAGATGAATCTGATAAAAAATTTTATATGTGTCCTGTTTATGGACAAATATCAGCAGGACAACCTAATTGGGCTGAAGAATGTATCGAGGGAAGATTACCACTTGATCCAGATTTAATGGGAATAGTAAATCCTGAAGAACACTTTTTCTTGCGTGTGAATGGTGAAAGTATGAATAAAGTTATTAGAAATGGTGCTTTTGCATTAATTCATAAGCAAGATATAGTTGAAGATGGAGAAATTGCTGTGGTTTTAGTAAATGGGTATGATGCTACATTAAAGAAGTTTACTAGACAAGGCGATATGATTATACTAGAACCACAATCAGACGATGAAAGCTTTAAAACACAAGTCTATGATAAAACTACACCAATTAAAATTTTAGGAAAATATGTTGGAAAAATGGAAATTAATAAATAGAAACAAAAATAAATAGATAAAAAGGAGAATTAAAAGAAATAATGAATGAAAATGAAGAAATAAAATCTACAGGAAATACGTTTGAAGAAAATGAAAAATATCTTTATGCTGATACTCACAAAAAGAATGCTATTAATAAACTAGATTCTCTTTTATCTTATTATATGGAGCAAGAAGATTATAAAAAAGTCCATTTATTATCATTTTGGTTTGAAGATTTTACATTATATAATTTAAGTGAAAAGAGTTTTGAACCTAAACTTCTAAAAAAGTATAAAAGAGGTAGTATTATAAAAGCCAATTTAGGATTTAATGTTGGAAATGAAGAAGGTGGATTACATTATTGTATAGTTTTAGATAAAAATAATGCTATCTTATCTGGAACATTAACTGTTGTTCCTTTAACATCAGTAAAAGAAAATAAAAAATATAATGAACTTGTTACTGTAAATTTAGGAAATGAAATATATTTAAATTTAACTAAAATTTGTGCTAATATGGCAAAAGACTTATCACAAAAATATGAAGATATTTGGAAATTGCCATCTGAAAAAGTAGAACAATTTAATAACGATTTTAAATATATAAAAAAGGTTGAAAAAGAAATATCAAAAATGAAAAAAGGTAGCGTTGCATTAGTTTCACAAATAACAACAATTAGTAAACAAAGAATTTATGATCCAAAAACTAACTCTGATGTTTTGGCTAAATTAAAGGTTTCAGGTAATACCTTAGATTTAATAGATGAAAAAATAAAAGAACTTTTTTTAAAATAATTCAGAATAAAATTTGACAAATGAGCATATAATATATTATAATAAAGTTAGTTATATAACTCAGCAGTATAATACTGTTCCTTATCAGGAGCAATATTGATACCTGCATTATAGAAGACTTTATAAAGTAGCTCATTGCAGCTACTTTTATTTTTTTATAAAAGAAAATGCATTATACTAAAGATAAGTAGCAATACTTATCTTATTTTTTAAGGAGGTAAACATGGCTAAAAGAACTAATTTTGAATCTAATGGAAAAGAATATTTCAGAATAACAAAGACTATTGGTCACAAAGCTGATGGAACACCTATAAGAAAACAATTCTATGGAACAGGAAAAAAAGAAGCTGAGGAAAAAGCCGAAGAATATATAAATAAAATAAAAAATGGTATGTCTTTAGATTTTGAAAACGTAACTGTAGATGAACTAATTTATAAATGGCTATTTCAAATAAAGAAAAATGAAGTTAAGCCATCTTCTTTCCAGTCATATGAAGGAACATATAGAAACTATATAAAAGATTCAGACATATCTGGGTTAAAGGTCTATAATACAAAATCTATTCAAATACAAGAATATTATAATAAACTAGGAAAGAATAAAACATACTCTCAAATAAATAAATTGAATAAGTTGCTAAAACAATTCTTTTCATATGCGGAACGTGAAGGCTTTATACTAAGAAATCCTTGCAACAATATAACTATTCCAAATAAAAGTGTTAAAAAAGGTGTTAAAGCTGATATTGAATATTTTAACGAAGATGAAATAAAACAATTAAAAGAAGCTTTTGCTGGACATAAATTTGAGAATCTAATTTTGGTGGCTCTTGGAACTGGATTAAGACAAGGCGAATTATTAGCATTAAAATGGGAAAATGTTAATCTTGAAGAAAAATACTTAGAAGTAAAAGAAACCGTAAAAAAAGTATATGTTTTTGATGACAATGGAAATAAACAATTAGAAACAATATACAATACTCCTAAAACGCAAAATTCAATTCGTAGAGTAGATTTACCTGATAAGCTAGTAAATATGTTGTCTAATATGAAAAAAGAGTCAGAATTTGTTTTTAGCGAGAATGGAGAACCTATTTCTGCTAAAACTCTATTTGGAAATTGGAAAAAAGTATTAAGTGCTAGTGAAATACCATATAAAAAGTTTCATAGCTTAAGACATACATATGCTACTATGCTTCTATCTCATGGTGTAGATCTAAAAACTGTTCAAGATCTAATGGGACATTCTGATATAACAATTACACAAATATATTTACATGTATTACCTAAGACAAAAATTGATGCTGTAAATAGAATAAATAGCCTATTATAGCCAAACTAAAGTGTTAAAAAAGTGTTAAACGTAAAAATAGAGTATCAAGATTATTCTTTGTAACCGTTGATACTCTAAGTTTATAATATTTTGGTGACCCCTACGGGAATCGAACCCATGATTAATTTTTTCATATTTTCACTCATGTCCAGTTCCGTATAAGTCTAGTATTTTCAACATTTTTACACAAAAGTTCTTTATAGTTATTTTTAGTTATAAAAAACTAAAGTGTTAAAAAAGTGTTAATTAATTACAAAACGTATTATACATATATTATTACTAATTGTCAAGTTTTATTTGTAAATATTTTTCATACTCTTCTTTTGTTATCCATTTTCTTTTGTTAAAATATTTTTCAAAATCTTCATTACTTATAATTAGTTCTTCCATTATTTCATCTTTTACTACATTCATACTACCTCTCCTTTCGAATATGGTGTATAAATATAACCAAGTCCATCCACTATGGTGGAAATGTAATATTTTCCTGAAAAAGAAGCCTACTCGACTTCTTTAGCTTGTACTATTATTTCATTGAAATTATCTGTCTGTGCTATGTATTTTAAACTTTCTACTGATAATAATAAATAATTTTTCAGTAGTTTTTTGTATTCATCTTCTGTTTTTATATCTAGTATTCTTATCATTCGTAGAGACTTCAAATAGTTTTCTTTCATATTTACCATCTCCTTTTTTATATTGTAGCATATTTATGTTGAGTTGTCTGTCGAAGTTTGTAGAAAAATTTGAAATTATTTTTAAATATATATTGACATACGTATCAATACGTAGTATAATATTAAGCAGAAAGGAGGATAATAAATGCGTGGTAAACAGCTAATCAAATTGCTAAAGCAAAATGGTTGGCAAGAAATCTCACAAAAAGGTTCTCACTTAAAAATGAAAAAACGGGAATCAAATAGAGATTATTCCTGTACATAACAAGGATATTCCAATCGGAACAGCTGAGGCAATCTTAAAAAGGACAGGGCTAAAATGATTAGCCCTTCCAACAAACTGGAATATAATATATAAACTTTGAGTGTATTGGGAGAAGGCTTAAAATTTTATATCTTATATTATGTTTGTTTGCTATGCCTTTTTTCTCCTTTCTAACTTATATTGGGAGGTAAAAAAAATGAAAACAAAATTAACTGTTTTTCCTGCAATATTTACTTTTGATGGCAAATATTATAATGTTGATTTTATAGACCTAAAAGGTTGTTCAACTTTTGGAGACAGTATACAAGATGCTTATCTAATGGCCCAGGATGCTATGGGATTATATTTGGATAATTTAACTAATTTCCCAAAACCAACTTTAGATCTATCTAATATTAATTTGGAAAAAAATCAATTTATTTCATTTGTAAGTATTGATATGGAAGATTATCGAAAAAAATTTAACAACAAGTCTATAAAAAAGACGTTGACAATACCAGAATGGTTAAATTACTTATCTGAAAAAAACAATATCAATTTTTCACAAGTATTACAAGAAGCATTAAAAGAAAAATTAGGTATTGACTAATTTACTAAAAAAATATATAATATAAAAAACGCATTTATTATCCGTGAGACGGAGAAAGCTAGGTAAATCAAGCATTTATCTAGTTTTTTATTTTTCCCAAAATACGCTTTTCAAAATCGTTTTTAAGCCGTTTTTATTTTTTATTGATATAGTTTTATGCCTCAATTTTGACTGTAAAACGAAAAAAAGAGGTAAGTTGAAAATAATCAACCCACCTCTTCTTTTATTTATAATTATTAATATTAATATAAGCTATTCTGCCAGTCTGATTTACTTTTACTTTATCTGTATGTGAATTTATATTTTGTAAAATTGTTACTGTAGTATTTGCTTTATATTGATATTTTTTACCACTTAAATTTGATTTTGAGTATAATGTACATTTTTTTGTTTTTCTGGTTGTACTTTTGCTTTTTGAAATTGTTATATTTGCATAATTGCTATTCTTAATATATAAGACTCTCCCTGTTGCATTAACTCTAACTTTATCTACAGTTGTACTTATGTTTTGTAGTATTGTTATTGTCGTATTTGCTTTATAATTGTATTTATAGCCAGTTAAATTCGAATTACTGTATAAGATACTGGATTTAATTAACTTCTTTGTTGAACCGACTGTTTGATTAGTTATTGATTGATTAATATCTTTGCTTGTATATGTTAAAGATATCCAACCTCTATCTGTTTTTCCAAAACCATTTGATTCTGCTAATATAGTTACTATTGAACCTTTTGCATATCCTCCAACTCTAGCATAAGAGAGATTTGCTCCAGCTCTTATGTTTAATCCACTATTTGCTGTTATTTTGACTTGATAATTTACTGTATTTACATCTGATGTTACATTATCTGTTATAACTGGTGTAGTAGTATTTTCCTTTGTATTAGTTTTACCATTTTTGAAACAGAAGAATTTTTTATAATTAGCATATTTTCTAAAATCTTCTATTGACACATATACAGTATTACCTTTTACTGTTGCTTTTCCTCTACGAGTATTAACATCAAATTTTCCATTATAAAGATATGGATCATATATTTTTACATAATCTCCTTCTATCCCTATTAAAACAATAAAATGTCCTCCGTATGTAAATAATCCTTGATTGCAACTTGTTATTATATAATGATTGTCTTTTAATTTTGATATTGCATCATCTAATTTATAACATTCACTATAATCAATGTCAAATACATCAGCAGTCCACTTAAAAGCAGACCAATATGTTCCTTGACTTGCTGAACGATAACCATATTGTGTATATAAGTTCGCCATCTGGTCTGGAGTTATATTTCCTTTAATAGAGCTTACCACCATCGCAGAACTTGTAGGACCGCATCCTGACGTTCCTATTGTTTGTGAACTATCATTAACGCTAGAATACATATTATAACGCCATCTGTTATCAAGTTGTGAATAGTATGTTAATCCAGCATAATCTCCAAGCTGAATGTTTGGTGTTTTTTCTGCTCCTTCATAAGCAACTTGTCCTTGTTCCTCGAATCCTTCTGCTTCTGTTTCTTGAACTTCTAGTGACTGCTCATCATTCTCTGTTAATTTAGGGATTTCCGTGCTAGATTTATTTTCTATATAATTTATCACTTCATTCACAGCACTATTTATGATTTCATCTTCTGATTTATCTTTGTTAACATTATAAAATCCAAAACCACCCAGCATACCTATTAATATAGAAACAATTATTAATAGTATATTCTTATTTCGTTTTTCTTTCATATCTATCCTCCTTCTATTTTAATCCCAATTTAAAAAGAGCAAATGCTAGTATTGCATAGAATAAATAATCAATTAATTTATCCCATTTCATACCGTTTTTGCTCTTTGCTTTTTTGAATGTCTTCTTTAATTTCTGAAACATTATTTTCTACATTTTCCATTCTATAATCCATTTTTTCCATTATAGAATATGTTTTTTCAAGATTGTCTATTCTAGCAGTATGCTCATCTAAACGCTTGGTATTTGATTTTTCTCTTTCTTCTAAGTGAGATATTTTTTCTATGATGTTTACATCTTGCATTATTCTTCTCCTTCTGCTACTTCTGTAGCTATATTTTCTACATATGTATCTTCAACTAGCAATGTTAATTCGCTGTATTCTTCATCACTTATTTTACTCATTGCATAAAATACATTTAATTTGTTTTCTATGTCTGTTTTTTCTTTATAATACTTTTTAACAATTAGTTTCTTTAATAATTCTACTATCATTTTAGTTGTTTAATTTCATCTATTTGATTTTGTAACTCATCATGTTCTGTAGTCAAGTCTTTTTTGTAATTTACATCTATGCTTACTAATTCATCACTTAAACTTATATTTGAACTATCTTCTATATGTATACTGTTTCCACTCGCTTGTCCGTGTCTGTAACTTTGTTTTCTTCTGCAACATTCTCGTCATTTTGTATTGATTGTTTATCTTTATATTGTATTTTATTTATCATTTAAAGCCTCCTTATCCACATATATCCTACGACTGTGTAAGGTTGTAAATTATTATGAGCCTCTCCTCCGCCAGCTCCACTGATTGGTTGTGACGAACTTGAACTTCCGTCTGCATTATCTATTGTTTTTGCAACTTTTACACCAGTCATCGTTCCTGAATTATAATTATTCCATGTTATTATATTGTGATCATGATTTGGCATTTCATTTTTTGTTAAAGTATGCGTTTTTTCTCCTCCTGTTTTACCTATTGTGTTAAAATCAGTATCATCTTCATCTAATCCTAAACATACTTTTCCTTTTAATCTCTCCCATGTTCCAAATCCCAATATTTCACTTGGATTTGTATTGTCTTGTGTCACATATCTCGAACCTATTGGAAATGCAGTTTGTAACGTTGCTAATTTAATTGCTACTTCTATTTGTTTTAAGTTAATTTTCTTATTTGCTCCATTCTGAATAATCATAAATATATCTTCATCTTTTATATTATCAGCTTGTTGCATTTCACTAACTTTGATTTCTTCTGACATACTACTCACCCCATTCCGTTCTTATATTTTTTCCATCTTCTGTAGCTATAATTTTTCTATTCTCTGAAACTATTTTTTTCTTATTTAGATAACTATCTATTACTCTTACTTTCAATTTAAAAGTAGAGCCTACAACAATCTTGTTTGGCTCTACTATGATTTCTTGTATTTTTGACATTTAATGCCTCCTAATCTAAATTTGATTATTAATCATCCTTTGTAATAAAGTCATGTCAACAGCATCAACTTCTCCATCTTTGTTTATATCTGCTGCTGCAAATTGTTTTGTTGTTAACGCTTCTGTAGTAAGAATATATTTTCTTACTGCTTCCATATCATCATTATCTATTTTACCATCTCCATTAACATCACCTAACGTATAATCTACACCTTCTTCATATGATGGAATTTTCATTAATACTATTTCATATTCTATAGAATACTCACTTTTATTATGAGAAGCACCTGCATATAAAAAGTAAAAATGTGCAACTATTTTATCTGATAATAATGTTACTGATTTTCCAAATGCTGTTTCTACAAAGGCTCCCGAACTCCCATAACTATCTCTAGTTCCAAAAGAAAAACCTTTATTATTGTTTGAATATCTTGATCCAAACGCTAACACTATACAATTATCTTTAGAAAAACCTGATGGATAGCTAACAGAAAATGTGTAGTCTAATCTTTCGTTTTCTTCTGCTGTAACGTTTTGAATCCCTTTTAATATCGCAATATTATTTTTCAAAACATAACTACTACCATCTTCAACGTTTGCCAACTCCTGCTTAATTTGATTAATAATAGACTGACATTCAGATTTAATTTGAGAATAAATGCCATCAAAATTCAAGAATAGTCTAGTATCTTTAAATTCAGATATTCCATTTGAGCCACTTCTAAATCTTGCAAATTCCAACTGATATAAACTCTCCGTTCCACCATATTTATTAATATCTTGTTGTGTTACAGTCGGATAACTTGTACTTGATGTTAATAATTTAAAAGAAGTTTGATTGAATACATCCTTTGTTGAATCTTTTGATAAATCAATCTCTAATATTAATAAGCAATATAAGTTTTCTGTTCCCACATTCACGGTTTCACTATCTATAACTGCAATCGGTCTACCTGCAATTTCACACAATCCTTCTGAAATAGTTATTGAATTATTAGTATAGCTTAATCCCATTCCGTAAAAAATACCATCATTTTTATTTAAAAACTCTTGATGTATTCTTGCATCTACTTCTGCATTTGCAAGTTGATTTGTAAATCTAAAACCTTTTATCATTTTATTTGTTCCTTTCTTTTAATATTTTATCTATAAAATTAATTCTCATATTTCCGCACGTTATTTCAATAAAGTTACTCCCATCATCTTTTATAGCTGAAATATAAGTGTCTAATATTATATTATTGTTAGTTCTTACGCTTAACGGTGTTCCTATTTTCATTTTTTCAACATCGAATAATTTACTATTTCTATTTATTTTAAATGAAATATAATGATTATACGTATTTGACTTGAACTTATCTAGTGCTGTTTGTCTTGCATCTTCTGATTTTGCAGTGTATACTGTTTCAACCTTACCAATTGCTCTGTTTAAATCATCTTTATTTTGTGTTGTAGTTCTATCACTTAATAAATACCAAGCTTGTACGTCTGTATCTGTTTTTACTATAACTTTTGCTGTAACACTTGTTTCAAATTTTTCTATATAATTACTTATATCTGGTATCGTTGTATCTATTAATTGTGTTTCTGCATCTTGTTTATATATTGTTAATTTTATTCTTCCTTGATCATAAGTAAAATCTAATATAATGTTGTAATTTTGAGTACAGTTAGTTATAAATGTATGAAAATTATAAATCCCATTTTCATTATCTACAGATTTTTGTATTTTTGTATGTGTTTTTACTTCTACATCTAGCCACTTATAATTTAGTAGTTTATCTTCAGAATTTGTAAAATTGTTATATATTTCTTTTGCAATAAAATCTTCAATCCCCACTTCTTTTATTAGATTCTCATTATTTAGTATTACTTTTCTATCAAATAGATTAGAAATATATTTGATTGTAATTTCTCTTTTTAACTCTCCGTCTGCATTTTCAAAGTCTTCAACTATTCCTGAATAGTCTATCTTTCCACGTCTTTGCAAAACAACAACATCACCATTTTCAGCATTAACTTTCTTCATTACATTAAATATCGTCTTTTGATTTGTTTCTTCATCTATGATATATTCATAATTTTCAAACTCAACAACATCTTTTATTTCCAAGTCCGTTTGATTCAAAAAATACACTAAAGTTTCTTGTGATACATTAGTGTTCTTTTCTTTTGCCCATACTTGAATTTTTCTTGTTGATGTTTCAATATTTTCTATTGAATCTCTAAATGTTATTTCTGCATTATATATTCCACCAACACCTGGTGCTTCTAATTCTATTTCATATAATCCGCTTTGTTCATTATAAACTGTTTCATATTCTTTATTATTAAAAGTTACTTTTACACTCACTGCTTACACCACCTTGTATTGCGTGAATATGGTTAATTTAGCATTTAACACATCATCGTCTGCGGTCAGCCTAATCTCTGACACTCCAAGTGGTAATTTGAATATGTTTTGTTTTTTTATATCTATATATTGATTTTTCCATAAGCTAACCTTAGTTCCATCGGTATTTTGTTTTTGTATGTATATTTCACCAACTTTACTAGAATATAATAATTTTTCATATTCATTGATTGTTATTGGTATCTTTATATTAGCATACTCTTCATCTTCAACAAAAATAGAGATTGTTGGATTTTGTACAAATCCGTCAATCTCAACTTGAAATGGTGCATCTACATGACCTTTGTTATTAAATTGTATTGCTCTTGTATTATAATCTATATATCTACTATTCCATCTATAGTTATATCTCATTTCATCTTCATATGTTTCTATTTTGAATATAGTTTCGTTTTGCTCATACCATAAAGAAAGACATTCAAATTCAATAGTTTCTGATATAACTCCATTTGTCTGTTTCTCACTTTTATCTAACGACTTTATATTAACATCTCTGTAAAAAACTTTTTTCTCGTTTTTGTATGGTATACTATATATAAATTGTAGCTTCTTAGCACTTTCAATAAAATTTCCAAAATCCATAAAGTTATCATAATATAAAAAGTTAGCAATTCCAGTTATTATTCCTTGCTCTAATTTTTTTAAATTTGTCAAAAAATTGTTTCCTAATTGTTCATATTCTGTTGAATAACTATATCCTAAGCCGGATGGTTCTGTTAGTAGACAATATTTTTCTATGTCCATCAATGAAAACTCTTGCCCCTTTTCATTTGTTAGTTTAAATTCTCTTATCATAATACACCTCTTTTAAAGTATGTAAAAAGCACCAGTTTTACTGATGCTTTTCTTTTATATTAATATCCTACTGTTGAAGCTCCATATTCTGATTGTTCGTTTGTAAATCCTTCATATTTTAACTGTTCAATCAATCCTTTTCTTGAAAAAGATGAATAATTCATATACGATTTAGCCATCTTAGCAGCCTGTTCTTTCCAGTCCGCCCCACAATTATCTACCCCGTATACAGCCTCTTCTTTAGAAAAACCTTCATATTCTAATTGTTTAATAAGTCCGCTATACGAAAATGCAGTATATGCTAAATATGATTTTGCTGTTGAAAGCGCATTTTTTTGTCCTGTTGTCGGTTCCTTACCTTTTGAATATGTAATTGTTATAATGTTTCCTTCATATGCCGGCATATTAGCTGCAATGTTCTGACTTACAAATTCACCTTTTTTTATAATGTCTGAATACACTTCTGTAAAATTACATTGTAGTGCATTGATAGCACACCAATTTTTTATTTCTTCTTTTGACATTTGACTGAAGTCTACAACACTCACTGTTCTTTTTTCAATAGTAGAATTAGTAGAATTAGTCTTGCTTGTTATATTTGAATCATTTTTTTGATTGTTTGTAATACTATTCGTAGTGCTATTATCATTTTTATTAGATTCTTCTGATTTATTCGAATTAGCTATGACAAATACAACAATCACAATGACTGCTATAATCCAAAACCATTTTTTTTCATAAAAGTGTTCTTTTTCCAATTCGGCTCCATCTTCTAAGTTGTATTGACAATACGGACAAATTACATTTTCTTTTTTGATACTTCTTTCGCAATTTGGGCATTCAATATAAATCTCTTCATATTTTTTATTACCATCCACAACTATCCCCCCTTTATTATTTTTATAAAAGGAGTATATACCAATATTTTACAAATTTCAATATTTACTGCCAAATTTTCTGTTAATATAATTAAAACATTGATTCAATTTTGCTTCATCTAATTCTTGTACATTAAAGACTATTTGAGGAGTAGTAAAAACAGTCTTAGTATTATCTATTACTTGATTAGAAAGATTTCCTTGTAAATTCCCAAAGTTTTGTAACTGTACTAATTTTAATTTTTCTTGCATCTCTTTAGTCATATTCATAATAGATTTTACTAGTTTTGCTTTATTATGATCAATTCCATTAGAAAAGTTTTCAATCATATCTGGCATATATGTTAATTCATCTTTTAGTGGTCCTGCCTTAGGCACAGAATGTCCTAAAATTTTCTTTATCCAGCCTGCTACTGTAGATGATGCATTAGAAACACTCATCTCAGATTTTTGAGATGTCATACCAGAAGCTATGTTTGAAGATAAATCCATTCCCCATTCTTTTCCATCTATATGAGTTCTAAAGCCTGTTTCTGCCTTTTCGCCTAGTCCTTTTGCAGCATCTTCAATTCCTGTATCTTGTACCCATATACCAGTTGCTTTTTCAATAGTATTTCTTGTATCTTCATCTAATTTACTAATTGTCTCAGTATATGCTTGTCTATCACTTCTAGCTAATTCTTTCCATGCATTTTTTTGGTCTTCTGTTAACCCATTTATTGCAGATGTTTGTTCTTTTAAAGAGTTTATAGTATCAACTAATCTCTGTTGGTTACTATTAGCATTGTCTGCAATCATATCCATTAAGTACTGTTTATTGTTTCTTAATGCTTCACTTGTTATATTTTTTATTTGTTCTTTATAACTTTCATATTGTTGAATTTGTTCTGTTAAACTTGTCTTTGTTTCTCCAGTAGCTTCGCTATAGCTTTGTCCCATTCTTTTCATTGCATCTTCAATTGTCTCAGCACTTCCACTTGCACTTGCAGAAACAAGATTTTCGTAATTTTCAATTACTTGACCATATTCGTTAACCATATCAGATTGTTCTTTTAATTCTTTTTGTATTGTAGCCATTTCCTGCGAAGCCTGAACTCTTGCTACTCCTGAACTCGAATAATACTTCTTTGTTGCCTCTTCATATTTTTCCCACAACTTAACATATGAATCCATAGCTTCATTTGAATTTTTTAACGCGGTTTGGTATTCTTCCTGATACGCATTTAAATAAGCTTCAGCTTTTTTCTTAGTAATTATTGAATCAATTCCATCTTTCAATTCAGAATATTGTTCTATGATATTTCCATTCATTTTATATTCTGTTCCCAATGCATTATTCAACTCATTTATTATATAATTTGCTCTTGCTTCATACCCTTCTTTGACTTGTCCATTTGCATCTGTCATTTTCTTTAATTCTTCTGAAAGTTTTTCAATGTTACTTATTTCTGTCAAACTACTAGTTAAATTTTCGTTTCTAGCATTTTTTAGATTATTCCAACTGTCTTGCTGAGCATCTAGTTCCTTTTTTAGTCCACCTAATGATGTAATTTCATTTTGTGTTTTTATAATATGCGCCGCCATCGCTGCAGTAAGTGCTGTTATCCCCACAGTTGCTAACCCTACCGGATTTGATATAGTTCCTAATATAGTAGCTAATTTATCTACACTTGCAACCCCAGAATTTGCTCCAGTTTTCATTACTCCAATTGCTCTTGAAAAAGTTCCTACTGCCTTAACTCCATTTCCTAGTGTAGTTCCTGTTTTTCCTAAAATCTTTACTAAAGGTCCCATTGCTGCAACCATTAAGCCTATTTTTATAATGTTTTCTTTTTCACTATCTGATAGCTGATTAAATTTATTTATTAATTCTTCTGCTCTATTCACTACCTTTTTAGCTGTTGGCATTAAACTCTTTGTCAAATTTCCTGCTGCATCTTTCACTTCTGCTTTTAATTTATTTACTTGTCCCGTCAATGTTTCACTTGCATTAGACATTGCATTAAAATATTTTCCACCTTGTTTATTTGCTTTTTTCAATGCTTCTGTTAATACTTCATAAGACACTTTCATATCTTTTACTTCTTGTACTGATTTACCAGTATAATCCGCTAATAATCCATATATATCAATCCCCGCATAAGCAAATTGCTTTATATCCAAAGCTGTTGCTACTCCCGCATTTTTTACCTGTTGTAAATTTGCAGCCATACGTGTTAATTCATCATTGCCACCACCAGTTGCAGTTATTGCATCTCCTAATGCCAAAATTGTTTCTCTAGCACTATCAGCATCTTCGTTAGTTGAAATAAGCATTTGATTTGCTTGAATTAAACTTGTTATATCGAAAGGTGTACTACCTGCATCTTTTTTTATTTTTTCTACTACATTTGCCGCTTTTTCTGCACTTCCTAAAAACGTTTCAAAAGATTTGGTATACTTTTCAATATCTGCATTATATTTAATTCCTGCTGTGGCCAAACCCGCAATTGGTAAGCTAAGTCTTGTTGTTAGTTTATTTCCTAAATTCTCAACTCTTGTACTAACTTTAGTTATTTTTTCTCCATATTCTTCTATACTTTTCCCAGCTTTAGTCCAATTTGATGCTTCTAACTTTAATGCTTTCAATTTGTTCTCAGTATTAATAATTTCTCTTTGTATATTTCTCCAGTTTTCTTCTGATATTTTGCTTCCATTTGCTTCCGCTTCTACCGCTTTATCATATGTAGAATGTAACAATTTTAATTTATTTTCTGTATCTTTTATTGTTTCTGATAACACTTGTTGTTTTTGTGTTACTAATTCTGTATTTTTCGGATCTAGCTTAAGTAAAGAATTTATTCCTCTAAGTTCCTTACTTAAACTAGAGGTGGCAGAGTTTACTTTACTTAAAGCTTTTTGTAAGCCTGATGTATCTCCACCAATTTCTACTATTATTCCTTTAATTGACCCTGCCATATTTTCCTCCTATCCTAGCAATCTATCAATATCTCTTTGTGTTGCTTTTTTTATTGAATCACTCTTTGTGTTTTCATTTGTAATTGATAAAAATATCTTCATGACATCTATGTATGTCAACATTTTTAGGTCATTAAGAGTTAATCCTATTCTCAAACAAGCAGCTAAAAAATAATGTTCTGGAAATAATATCTTTGTACTATTTCCAGAGTCATCTTTTAATTGTTCATCAACTTCATTATCAACAAAAGCAATCCACGGCAAGTTCCGTTACCTCAGCAACCCAATCATCGTCGATTTTAAAGCTTTTTATCTTTCTTAACCAGTTTTCATACTCTTCTATTTTTTCATTTGCAGAATAAATTAAAATATATGCAATCCTTGTTATTACTTCAATAAAATCATCTATATAATTATTCATATAATTTCCAACTTGTGTATCTATTTCCTGTTCTGACATTTGTGGATATTTTTCTTTTAATTCGTTTGCTTTAAGTGTTTGTCTAATTAAATAATCTTTAATTATATCCATATCAGCAAAAATCCCTTTATTAAATACTTTTTTATATTGAATATAAGTCAAAGCATTACATTCTATATCATATTCATTGCCATCTATTACTATTGTTTTCATGAATTACCTCCTAAACTACTCCAGTAGCATCTTTTTCATATACTTTTTTGAAAAATGTATCATATACTGATTTGTTTATTTCGCTTGGTTCTATAACTGCTTTTATTGCTTTGTCTGTGCTTCTTGGTGACATTGTTATAGAAATTGTGTCTGTTTGTGGTTCTTTACTATCTTCATTTGTGTTCATTTCTGAACTTGGTCTAGTTGCAGTACAATCAAAGTAAACAAATCTTCTTTTTTTGACGTCTCCTTCGATTTCTCCCATTAAAGCAAATCTTGCAGTTGTATTATCTGAACTTTCAATTAAAGCTCCATTTTTATCTTTTACTTGTCCTAAAATTTGTGTTAAGAACTCTTCTGGTGTTATTGCTATTTCTAAATCTCCTGTATAACCTTGATTTGAAGTAGCGATATAATATTTTATATTATCAGCATAAAATGGTGTTGTATCTCCTTCTGGGTCTGCATTTAATCCAACAGCTCCTGGCATTGCAAATGGTGTTCCATATGTTATTCCATCTTCTGTTTCTGTTATTTTAGCAATATAAACATTACTTAATCCAAATTTAACTTTATTTTTAGTTTCTGCCATTTTTTATTTCCTTCTTTCTTTTTAAATTTCAAAAAAATAACTCACTTGCCACACTTCTTCATCTGACAAATAAGTTTCTTCTGTTTTATTCCAAGCAATATCTCTTAGAATAATATTTTCAATTATATTTTCTGTTTCAATATCTTTGTCTATATATGTATAGTCCAGCTGTATTGGTATATTTTTGTTATAAACAATGTTGTCTGCCATAAAATTATCTGTATCTCTTGTTATTGCAACTAAATGAGGAGGCTCTACTACTTCTTTAAATGTTCCATATGCATATTGAATATTGTTTTCTTTACATCTTATTTTTAGTTCTTCTAACGTCATTTTTTAGACCTCCTTTTAATTACTGTAATTATTTTTTCTTCATATAATTTGTTGTATTTTTCTTCAACAGGTCTTATGTGTGGCTCAGCTTTAGTTCTACCACCATTTCTAGTAGCATGTCCAAACTCTAAAAGATGAGTTAATTGATAATTTGTTTTATTGTGAATCTTTACAGTATATTTACCGTTACTTACTTTTCCTTTTTGTTTTGTCCAACCTTTGTGGTACGGATTTTTTCTTGTTCCTTTTCCTCGCGGAGATGTTTTCTTTAGCTCTTGTACTGCTTGTTTGGTTATAGTATCAGTAGTTTCTTTTACACCATCTTCTATATCCTCTTCATAATCTTGCAAATATTTCATTATCTCTTCTTCTAATTGTTCCGGTTTTATACTATTTGACATTCTTTATTTTCCTTCCGCAAACTAATATCAATTCATCTGCTGTGAGTTCTTGTTTTCTTATAATCGAATATTTTTTATTCATGTATATAAGCTCTTCTTGATCATTATAGTTTAGGCTGCTAATTCTTAATCTTAAAGTAGGTTTATATCCTTGTTCATTAGCTCTATAGAACTCTTTTTCGTAAATATCTTCAACTTTTATAATTGGAATTTCAATCTCTTCTACCTTTTCTTTTTGTACACCTATTGAATCTGTTATTAAAGTTGTAGATAACAACTTACAACTAATATCACGCATTGTCATCTACCTCCTCTTTTATTTTATATTCAGAACTTAAACTTAAATTATTGCACAAAAGGCTATATGTTTTTTGTGCTAATTCCTTCTCTTTAATGTCTGTATTTCCAAAATTAGATTTTACAAACATAATAATAGTAGATTGAATCAGACTATCTTCTGTCATATCTGATGCATTTATTCCTAATCTTTTCAAATCCGCTATCCCCGCTTTTATAAGCAACTCAATTTCATCATCTTTTAATCTCGCTGTACTAATTATACTTAATGACTGCTTTGTTAATCTTATTAACTCTTCCATATAGCCTCCTTATCCTTTAGACACTAGCTGTACCTTTTTTTACTCTTACAAATCCGTTATATTTAGATACTGTTCCACCAACTATTGCATCAGCTCTATAACAAATCATACCTTTTTTGAATTGATAATCTGTACTTTCTTGTACTTCTAAATCAGAAAATACAGGTAATTCAAAGTCCATTAAAGAACCATATATCATTGTATATTTTCCTGCTGTTGTAGCTTTTGCAGAAATAGAATTACAAGCTGAGTTGATAACAAATGGTACTGCTAATCCTCCATCTTTATAAGATATTGTTCCTCTACCTCCGTTTTTTGTAATACTGTATACAAATTTTCCGTCTGTAGTTTTTACTTTTGCAAATTCCTTCAAGTCAGCTTTAGATAATATTAATGTTTGAGGTGCTTCTACATCTTCATCTCCTCCATAAGCAAATGTTATTTCATTTAATGTATCTGCATCTATTCCAGTTAATGTTATATCACTTGTTCCGTCTCCTGTTGGTAATACTTTTGTATCTGCATTATAAATTCCTTTAATAGTGTTTGTTGTGCCTGCTCCAACAATAGCTTGTGCACCAATTTTTTTCTTAATTGAGCTTGTTACTCTTTTTGATATTAATGCTAAATAAGCAGCCGCTGGCAATTTCTTAACTTCTTTTGTAATTTCTATGTATGAAGTTATTTTTGCTCTACCTGTTTCAACATAATCTGTTTCAACATCAATATCTTTATACTCTCCACCTTCTGTAGTATAATCTCCTTCTCCATATCCTTTTTCAAAAGCAACATTGTAAGAATCTCCTCCATTTAATGGAACAGTATTTAACATATCAACCATTCCAGATACTGCATTAAAGCTTTCTGAAATTTCATTTTTGTATTTTTTAGGTACTAATATAGTTCCACCTTGTACTGTTACACTTCTTTGCTCTTCGTTATCAAAAGCAATTTTAACGGTTTTTCCTTCTTTTAAATCTTTTGCTCTTTGTTCAATTAGTTCCTTTTCTTCCACTTTTCTTTCCTCCTTGTTTGGTTTTTCAATAATTTTTGCATTTGAAGGTTTTATACTTCTTTTTTCTAAATCTTCAATTGCTCCTTTCAATAAGCTTCTTTCATCTAATTTTTCTTTTTCTTCTTCAATTTCAACATCTTTTAATGCTTCGATTTCTTTTCTAATTTCTGCTAATTCTTCTGGTTTAGCATTTTCTAATTTTTTTCTTAATTCTTCTTTTTTTTCATTTAATTCTTTTAAAGTCATTTTTAACTCCTCCTATTTTATTTTTTAACAGTTCTACCACCGTTTTTATAAAGTCTCTATTTGATTTCTACCAACCAAAAAAGAAGCAGTTCTACCACCACTTATTTTATCGAGATTATAAACTTAACAATAATTTTAATTTTTCTTTTTCATTCTTAAATTCTTGATATTTTCTTTTTTCTTCTTCATAAGTTTCTTTGCTTCTTGCATATATTTCTGTACCATCATAAGCAGGAACATCAACTACAGATACATCAAACAATTGAGATATTTCAGTAATTCTTCTTGTATCTGTTTCATAATCCCACTCTTGTTTTCTTACAGAAAATGCAAAACTCATTTTATCAAGTAAGCCTGCTTGTATCATTTTGTATATGTCTCTGTTTTGGGTTGTATCTATTAATTTAGCTCTTATTTTTAACCCCTTCTCATCTGTTAATAGCTCTAAGCTTTTATTTCTTGTTCTTGCAAGTATTAAGCAATTGTCGTTATGATTATACTTAAATACACAATCAGACATGTTGCAATCATTAAAAGCATCTCTACTAATAATTTCTTTGCACCATCCCAGATTTGTTTCTTGCTCAAATACAGCTGCATATCCTTCAATTATCATATCGTCTGATTCTTCTTGCAATGCTCTTAATTCACTAACTCTCATTTCCTTTATCGCTTTTTCCACTTTTTACACCTCCCTGATATTCATCTGCTAAATTTGCATTTATTACATTTAAGGTCTGTAACCTCTTATTTCCTTCTTCTCCGCCAATTGCTGGTAAATCTAATATTTCACGTCCTTCGTCTACTGTTAATAATCCTAACGCTCCTGCTTCTTTAATAAGACTTATTTTCGTTTCAGTTTTAGCATATTTAATACGATTAACTGAAAACTCTATTCTGTGTCCAGATTTTATTGCTCTCTCTGAAAATATAGCATTAGTAAACGCTTGTCCCATTTGAATAGCCTTCGGCTCTAATACACTTTCGTAAAAAGCATTCCATTCATCAGCTGTATATTTACTTTTTATAATTTCTTCCGAAATCATAAAATAACTATATATATTTCCATTTACTATTGAAAGTTGTTCTTTGTCAAGTAATACTGGGTTTAAGTTAATTTCTTTAAAATCTAGTCTTGCATCCAATCCACCAATTCCATCTGTACTTGATAATAGCGATTCCACAAAATCATTTTTCATTTTTTCTATGTCTTTATCTTTCAACATAGCTTGCGAAGCTTTTATAACACCTCTCAGTGATGCACTTATCTTAATAGCATTTTTTATTCCATCATCCGCTACTGTTTGAGTTTCCAAAGCACCTTTTAATGTTTCATTAGTTTCTCCATAAAAATCATGTTTCACATAAAAGTTTCTTAAATGAATCACTCTATCATATCTCACATAATATGTGTTTCCATCTAAAAACTGAAATTTCAACCAAATTTCATTGTTGCATTCTACAAGAGTACAGAATAATGGGTTTAAAGGATATAGTCCTCTTAAATTTCCATTACTATCTATATCTATATAAATATATTCATTATTTTGTGCTAACAACAAACTTACAGTTTTATATATAAAATCATATGTAGTCATATATGGATTTGGTTTAATGCTTATTATATAATCTATTGCTCCCTGTATATGGTTTTTGACATCGCCGTTTTGTTGATAATGTTTAGGCATCATTTTTGCACAATGAGTAGCTATAACATGAATACATTCTTTTGCAATTATATTTTCTTCTATCTCATCTGATATGTTTGAATATGTTGCATTGTATCCGCTTAGCAACTTCAATGTGCTGTCATTTACCATTTTCTGAATCTTATTTCCAAATATCATGTTAAATAAGCTTCTTTTCTCTTTCTTCATTCTATGCCTCCTGTAGTGTTAAATAATCATTCATTTTTTCAAATAAAACACAGTAAGCAATTATTAAACTTACTGCTCCATCTATTCTTGCTCTTTGTTTTTGACCTTTGACTGGTCTTATATTGTCGTTGTCATCCCTTTTTACTGCTGTGTTGCACAAGCACCATTTCAAAATGGGATTATTATTGTAATTAACTTTCTTTTCTATTAAATCCGCTTCTAGCTGTTTCATCGGATTAGACATTGTTTTTGCACCTTGTCTTACCTCTACCATTTCAAAACCTTGTTCTTTCATTTCTTCAACCCAGTATTGTGTATTCCACGGATCATATCCTATCCATAATGCAGAAATATCAAATTCATAATGCATCTTTAGAAACCACTGCGTTACATCTGAATAATTGACTTTCGCTCCTTCGCACACAGTTACAAGACCTCTTTTTTCCCATTTATCATATGGTATTTTATCATCTTTTATTTTAAATTCTAATCTTTCACTAGGTATAAAATATTGCTGCAACACATATTTTTGACCTGCTTTTATTATAAGCAATGTTGCACACGTTAAGTCAGTTGTACTTGATAAATCAACTCCACCAACTGCATATGTATCAAATAAATCTTCCACCTCATATGTGTCTTTATTTTCTACAATATCAAATTTTAACCATTTATCTTGTTCATTTTGTCTAATATTAAAGTCCTTACATAGCAAATTGGCTAATTCTGTTGGATTATTTTGGGCTCTATTTACTTTGTCTCTCAAGTCTTTAATATTCTTTATAGTTCCTAATCCAGGATTAGCCTTGTACCACTTCTTTTCATCTAACCATTCACTTGGACTGTCTAGTTCATATATTACTGCTAAAACAGTTTCATCTTCAATTCCATTTTCTTTTCCTTCATATCCGTCTATTATTGCAGAAGCATATTCATATTCATTGTCAAATACACTTTCTCTAACAGTTCCCATAGTTGATGTTTCTAAAAGCAACGGTTGTTCTCTTGCAGACATTGAATCATACATAACATCTAATAAATTTTTATCTTTCCATGCATGTACTTCATCACATATTACAAAATAAGCATTTAATCCATCGAGCGAATTAGAATCAGATGCAAGCGCTTTAAAAAAGCTTTCTGTTTTATCATAAAATAAGCCATTTACCAAGCATCTTACTCTTTTGGCTAAAACGGGACTTTTTTTAATCATTCTTTTAGCTTCTTCCCAAACAACTTTTGCTTGATCCTTTTTAGTAGCTACTGAATAAACTTCCGCTCCGCCTTCACCATCAGACGTTAACATGTAATTCCCCAACCCACCATCTATTGTAGATTTGCCATTTTTTCTTCCAACATCTAATATTCCTTTTTTATATTTTCTAAATCTTGTTTCTTTATCGACAAATCCATATAATGATTGAATAAAGGCTTTTTGCCACAATTCCAATATGACAGGTTTTCCTGCCCATTTTCCTTTCGAATGTTTACAAAATTTTTCAATAAACTCAATTGGTCTGTTTCCTCTTTGTTCATCAAATATATATGTATGTGTTTCTTCTTCCTCTGTTATTTCGTTAAAAAAAGAAACTTGTTTGGGATTATATAAATCTTTTACAAGTTTCTTATATGTAGTTAAAAC
>ULXU01020889.1_pt1 | contig 36118 bp, 27 predicted proteins | sample 1961521 | NCBI WGS metagenome assembly ULXU01 (sample SAMEA4835845, study PRJEB28245) | human gut metagenome | biome: gut microbiome; material: fecal sample | place: Denmark | collected 2008
ATATCAACAGAAAAAGATATTCTTAAGGGACGACTAACTAAACTATTTGATAGCGTTATCTCACGACAACTAAGTGATGCAAATATATAACATTGTTAGCAATAAACCAAACTAATTGCGAAGTTTTCTTAGCAAATCGGTCTATTTAACATTTTCGTATGTTATGCAGCATATAATTATCTAAAATAACCATTGCAGCCATCGCCTCGACAATAGGTACAGCGCGCGGAAGCACACAAGCATCATGACGTCCTCTTGCTTTAAGCTCCGTTGCTTCGCCGCGGTCGTTCACGGTGGGTTGGGGTTGCAGCAGCGTAGCTACGGGTTTAAAGGCTACGCGGAAGTAAATGTCGCGTCCGTTGCTGATGCCCCCTTGTATGCCTCCGCTGTGGTTGGTAGCAGTGGTAATGCCTCCGTTTCCGTCGGGAATGAAGTAATCGTTTTGAGCACTACCCCGGTCTGTAACGCCCGCAAAGCCCTTGCCATATTCAAAGCCTTTAGCTGCGTTGATGCTGAGCATAGCCGCTCCGAGTTGCGCATGCAGTTTGTCAAAAACCGGTTCACCCAGTCCCACCGGGCAGCCCTGTATGACACACGCAATGATGCCCCCGATTGTGTTGCCCTCAGCCTTCACTTCCGCAATGAGTTTGCCCATTTCAGCCGCCTTTTCCGCATCGGGGCAGCGCACCGGGTTGCGTTCAATTTCCGCAAAGTCGTAAGTAGCGTAATCCCTGTCGGCAGCAATCCAGCCCACCTGTTGCGTAAAGGCCGTGATGCGAATGCCCTTTTCTTTCAGCACCATTTTGGCAAAGGCACCTCCCACCACGCGTGCAATAGTTTCGCGCGCAGAACTTCGTCCGCCACCCCGGTGATCGCGGATACCATATTTAGTTTCGTAAGTAAAGTCAGCGTGCGATGGGCGGAACACATGGCGCATATTGTCGTAGTCGGCCGAATGTTGGTTTTCATTGCGTACCAAAAAGCCGATGGGGCAGCCCGTAGTACGTCCGTCGAACACGCCCGAAAGCAGTTCAACGCAGTCGTTTTCCTTGCGCGGCGTTGTCAGCGCGCTCTGTCCCGGTTTTCGGCGGTTGAGTTCTGATTGAATAAAATCCAAATCCACGGGTATGCCGGCCGGCATGCCATCGATGATGCCACCAATGCCCGGTCCGTGGCTCTCGCCAAAAGTCGTCAGTCTGAAAAGAGTGCCAAATGTGTTCATTGTGCTAAGAAGAGATGATTATATGAAGCAGATGCAGATGCAGAGACAAAGTATGATTTTAAGTAGAAACAGTTTCAAACGTCTACTTAAGTCTGCATCTGCTTACACAAAAGCGACGCAGACATTGCGTAGTAAAACGGAGTTCACAAAGCCCAAAAGCTATGTGCGTTTTTCCCCAATGTATGCGCCGCATGGAGTTTATGAGTTAGAAGAGCACGTAACCCCTCGTGTGTTTAGTCCTTGTTCTGGCAGCAGCCTTCGCCGTGACCGTGACCATGACCCTTGCCATGACCGCCGCAGCAGCCACCTTCGCCGTGACCGTGACCCTCGCCATGACCACCGCAGCAACCGCCTTCGCCTTCGCCGCCGCAGTCCTCGCAGCCACAGCCGCAGCCCTCGCCGCTCATCATGTTAATCAGTCCCTTGATTTCATCGTCAGTAGCGTCGCGCATCACCACCACTTCGCCCTTGAAGTGCAAATCCTTGCCAGCCAACGGATGGTTCAAGTCTACGACCACCGTGTTGTCCTTCACCTCAAGCACCAAGCCCTGGAAGCGGTTGCCATCGCTGTTAACGAGCGGAAGCACGGCACCGGGGTAAACCATTTCCTTGTCGAAGTGACCGTTGACGCTGAAAATCTGTTTGTCGAGTTCAAGCACATGTTCCTCCTCGTAAGGGCCGTAAGCATCGTCAACCTTCAGCACGAAGTCGAAAGCCTCGCCAGCCTTCAGTTCGTTTATTTTTGCTTCAAAAGCATCAAGCGCCACACCCATACCGGTGATAAACTGGAAAGGGTGTTCAGCCGGAGCTTTTTCTACGAGTTCGTGAATACCTTTTTCGTTATCGGTGTACAGTTCGTAAGCCACCGTAACATACTTGTGTGGAGTTTGTTCCATTTTATGTAAATGCTGTTAGTAAGCAGATGTGTCTTTATAAATTGAGCGCATCTGCTTAAATTGTGTATAGTATAGGCTTTTTATTGTAAGGAGCATCAAGCCAGCTCCAAATCCAATTCTTTTCGTAACATTTCGAGCGCATCGTTCTTTTTCAGCATATCGATGAAAAGTTCTTTGCGCGTTCTCACCTTTCTCAAGCAATCGTTGTTCGATATTTTGAAAGTCATGGTGATGCGGTCATTCTGCAAGTTATCGCGCAGATACATCAGCAAGCTCACCCTTTCGCCAATCATGTACTGTTCCACCATTTCGTTTTCGACCGGCACCTCAATCACCCAGTTATCGAGCAATTTCGGGTTCATGTTGCGCATACGTCCCGAAATGTAATTTTTTTCCTTCGGCATTTGTTGCGCGTAGCGAAACCAGTAATACATCACCTTGTCTTGCGTAAACGGGCGTTCCCTTCCCGAGCCCGGCAAAGTCACATCCGTGTTATTGGCCGTTTGCAGCTGACTCTGCGCCAGTTTTTTGTCGCGTTCCGCCAATTCCTTGCGGTAAGTCTGCTGCATTTCCCTGATAGAGAGCGTATGCGCCGTTTTGTGTGCGTACTGCTTTTTGCCGGCACTTTCCGACAGCATAGCCATCAGCGAAGTTTGCGCCGCCTGTTGCGATTCCGCCTTGTTGCCAGTCGTCGGTATGTTGTTAGTTCCGTTTTGCGTCGCCACATGAGCGGTGGATGGTTGCACCGCCGTGGTTCCGGCAGGTGCAGCAGATGCAGCAGGTTGTACAGCAGTCGTAGCAGTCGGGGCAGGCTGTTGCGCCCCCTTCGGGCTCGTGGCAGCAGCCTTTGCCGCCGTCACGTTGAAAATGGGTTTAAGACGTTTCGCAGGGCCACGCCCACAGCCCTCGTCCTCGCCTGTGGCAGCCTGTCCCACCTGAATGAGCGTCAGCTCAACGAGCAAACGCTTGTTGCGCGCCGTGCGGTAACTCATGTCGCAGTCGTTACACAGTTTCAGCGCGCGATACAGGAATTTCGGCTGACATTTCTGCGCCTGTTCGCGATAGCGATCTCTCGCCCTCGTACTCACGTCGAGCAGCGGCAACGTCTGTTCGTTGCGACACATCAGCAAGTTGCGGAAGTGCGAAGCCAATCCGCCGATAAAGTAGTTTGCTTCGAAACCATGGCTCAGCACCTTATCGAGTTGCACCATAGCCTCAGGCAGGGCACACTTCAGCAGCAGGTCGGTCATGGCAAAGTACTCATCGTAGTCGAGCACATTCAAGTCCTCGATTACCTTTTTGTAAGTAATGTTACCCTCGCAGAAACTTGCCACCTGGTCGAAAATCGAAAGCGCGTCGCGCATACCGCCATCAGCCTTTTCAGCAATGACGTGCAACGCCTCCATTTCGTAGACATAGCCCTCCTCGTCGGCCACATGCTGCAAGTGTGCCACCGTGTTCTCCACCGTCATACGCGCAAAGTCGTAAATTTGGCAACGGCTCAAAATCGTGGGCAATATTTTATGCTTTTCCGTCGTAGCCAAGATAAAGATGGCATGTGCAGGCGGTTCCTCCAGCGTCTTCAGGAAAGCATTGAAAGCCGCCACCGAAAGCATGTGGATTTCGTCGATGATAAACACCTTGTAGCGTCCCGTCTGCGGAGGAATTTGCACCTGGTCAATCAGTCCGCGAATATCGTCGGCCGAGTTGTTCGAAGCCGCATCAAGTTCGTGAATGTTCAGCGAGCGCTGTTCGTTGAAGGCCAGGCAACTTTCGCATTCATTGCACGCCTCGCCGTTGGGCAATGGGTGCAAGCAGTTGATGGTTTTGGCAAAGATGCGCGCACAGGTAGTTTTGCCCACTCCGCGAGGGCCGCAGAACAAATAGGCATGCGCCAATTTGTTTTGCGCAATGGCATTTTTCAGCGTAGTGGTCAGCGCCTCCTGTCCGACAACCGTGTCGAACGTCGAAGGACGGTATTTTCTGGCCGAAACAATATATTCTCCCATGAATGAATGCAATATAATAGGGCTGTGCAGCGGTCAACAGCCATTGGTAGTTAAACGTGTAAATGTCTGCCTTTCCAAAACGTAGGTCCGGGTGTGGGCAGCAGCCGGTGATGCCGGCCTTCCGGGCGAATGTGCAGTGCGCACTTTTCCGCGTATGCAAATTTAACGAAAGGTAAGCGCAATACCAAATGAAATGGCAAGTTTTCACCGCCCTTCGCTCTCTTCAAACGTTCGGCAAGTGCAGCCCGCCGCAGCTTTTTACGGCACGACAGGAATGCTTGCCCCACCATCACACCGGCGTGCAGAGGAAACCGCCTTTTAACGAACGGCACTGAGGCTTGTGCAAAGTGCTTAAAAAGTATAAATACGCCGGCTTCCCTGCTTCTTCGGATGCGGAGCGACAAGGGTTGTTCGAAAACCCATGATGCCTGAATCCTGAAAACGCTGGTTATCAATAGTTCCGCGCTTCTTAAAACTAGCTCGGAACTAATTTCAACAAGCTCGGAACTAATTCGGACAAGCTCGGAACTAATTTCAACTGGCTCGGAACTAATTCGGACAAGCGCGGAACTAATTTTTCCGATATCTCGTCCGGCAGCGATTCACGGCCGGATAGGACGGCATGCAGGTTGTGCGTGTTTTGCATTATTTTGCTTTCCTGTCGTCCGCTGTTTTAATATTTACCATTCCGGTAGTTCCATTTTTCTTCACCACTGTTACCGCAAAAAAACACCCGGAACAATATGCGGCCATATTGCTCCGGGTAAAATGGGTGAAGGGTGCAAAAGCATCCCACAGCGTCTGGGGTGTAGATGTTGAAAAAAACATTTACATATTAACATGCAGCATTTTCAGCATCACCTTAACGTAATCTATTATGTGCAAACAGGTTGTCGACAGTTAGTCAGCATCGTTGATGGTGCAAATGCTCACGCGGTTCCAATCGTCCTCGCTGAACATGTTGCCCACACCCTGACCTTCAGCCGTAATGCGGTTTTCGGCAATTTTGTACTTGTTCGTCAAAATCTTCTTCACAGCTTCGGCACGAGCCTTGGCAATGCGTGCATTCACCTCGGCGCTACCCTCGGGCGAAGCATAGCCCTTGATAGTCACCGTAGCTGACTTGTGGTTGCGCAAGAACGTAGCCACACGTTCCACGTTGGGCAACTGCGAAGCATCCACCACGCTCTTGCCCTGACGGAAGGTCACCGTCTGTTCGAGCGAAGCCGTGTTCTTCGTCACCGTTTGCGTCTGAACCACCGGCTTCTGGTTGCGGCAATCGTTCAGTTGCTGCTGCAAGTTTCTGATTTCCTCGTTCTTCTGTGCCAGCGTAGCATCCTTATCGTTGTTTTGTGCACGCAGGTCGTTAATTTTAGCATTCAATCCGTCCACCTCAGCCTGGTCGTAAGCGCGCTGCAAGGTCATGTAGTTCTTGCCGTTGTTGCTGTTCTTGAAGTGGTAAGTCACACCCACCAGGAACTCCATAGAGCTGCGGTTCACGTTGTACGAAGGCTGCATGCGGTGGCCCTCATTGTTCATGTTATACACGATAGCCGGTTTGATACCAATGGTCCAAGCCTTGGCTTCGCCCACGTTGAAGTTCAAGTTCACACCATATTTCGTAGTCAGGTAGTTGGCATCAGCCCCTTCGCGGGTGGGGTAGAAGTCGTGTCCCCAACCCACACCGGCCACCGCTTCAACCTCGAACAAGCGAGGCTGGCCGTTGTAGCCGCAGAACAAGTTCGACAGGTTGAACTTACCCAGCAAGCTCAGGTTCTGACGGTCGAAGACATTGCCGCCCCCCGTGGTGTTGTGCGAAACCAAGTACTCCAAGCCCAAGCCGAATCCCGGCGTAATCTGCTTCGTGAGGTCAAGTCCGTAAGTACCACGCATATCCTTGATATAGTCCGACTGTACCGTAGGAACCACACCGCCGCCAACCAAACCGATTGACCAGTTGTCAAAGAAGCCGGCGCCTTGCACCGTCTTTTGTGCCGATGCTGATGTAACCATCATACCAAGGGCAAGAGCAGATAAAAACTTTTTCATAACAAAAATAGTTTATTGCAGAAACAGGCCACAGGCATCGCAGCAGAGCAAGCCAACCATCCGACAGTAATACATTCGTTCATTCATGTGCTTACTGTGAATACCTGCTCACAGTCCGTTTCCTGATTGTTGAGTGATTAAATTGTAGGGCATACATTGCAAATGCACCCTATATTGTACAAATATAGCGAAAGGCGAGAGCAGCACCAAGCCAAAAGCTTGCTTTTGAGCGATGGTATTGCCGAGCCGCATCCTATATTCTACAAATATAGAAAATAAAGCCATATACTGCAAAATAATACCTTGCAAAATGCCCAAATTGGGCTGTATTGCCGAAATAACGAACAACTTTTCTTGGCTAATCCAAACGTATGGCTTATTTTTGCGTAGCGAAACACAAAAAACAATCAGCGGTCTCTGTTTACCGAAAACACCTGCCGCTATTTCGTCAACACAGTTTATTCACTTTAATCACAAAATAAGAATTTATCCCCATGGAAAATCAAGAAACTCAAGACAACTCATTGAAGATTGAACTTACTCCCGAAGTTGCTGAAGGAACTTACGCTAACCTCGCCATCATCACCCACTCAAGCGCCGAAGTAGTACTCGACTTCATCCGCGTACTTCCCGGTGTACCCAAGGCTAACGTAAAGAGCCGTATCGTATTGGCTCCCGAACACGCAAAGCGTTTGCTCTTCGCTCTTCAGGACAACATCGTGAAGTACGAAAAGGCATTTGGCCCCATCAACCTCCCCGGTGCTGAGGCTCCCGCCGCTGAAGGCCGCACTGCCACTCCCTTTGGCATGCCCGAAGGCAATGCTTAATTTCGCTCTTCCTGATGCGGGTTCATTCAAGCCCCTTCGGTAAGTTCAAATTTCAAGCATACATATTATTTGTATACTCCAACCGCATGCCCCTCACCGGGTGTGCGGTTTTTTTATTGTGGTGCAGGTCGAAATAACCATCCATGCTTTTCCCCTGTTCTTGTATTTTTTTTAAAATAAAAATGCCCGGCATCGGTTGTTTGAACCGATACCGGGCATTTGTCAGATTATTTCGTGCAGTTTAAAAAGCAAACTTCACCGATTGCGAACGACCATTGCACACCACGTTAGCCACATAGCTACCCTTTGGCGCAGCAAAAGGAACAGAGAGCGATGAGCCCGAAGTGCAAGCTGAGGCCAACACACGTCCTTTGAGGTCGGAAATCAACACACGCTTCGACGCATTGACTGCTCCCGGTAGCAAAATATGCAGAGCCGCAGGCTGCGTTTTCACTTCGAAACGATTATTTTCTGCACCAACCACAGCAGCAACGCCCGACTGGTTGGCCTTGCTGATGCGGAACACCTTCGTTTCGTGCTTCGCCAGCGTGCCCGCATCGAAACTGCCTTTGGCCTCGCCCAAGTCCTTCTTCAGCCACAAGTCGCGCACACGGTAAGTGTCGTTGGCCGAGAGAGCCGGCAGCAAGTTAAAGTCGATGGTAAACTTGCGCGGAGCATCGCCCAGGTTGATGGCAGCCACTGCAATATCACCGTTTTCAAGGTCCTTCATGTAAAGTTCCACACCGCGGTATTCGCCGATAAACTCAGCCTGTTGCCCCATGCGGTCCTGGTTAATGGCAATCATTTCCTCGTTTGTCATGATGTCCAGGTCAGCCTTCGAAATAGGTTTGCGCAAGTCGAACGACAGCGTCAGGGGCGATGCCCACATACACCACATTGAGAATTGCGAACGGTATTCCGTCATGGTCATGCCCGGCGTACCCTCGCACAAATCGCTCGACGATTTGCCTGTGCCGTGAATGCCCACACACATCATGTCGGCATCGTTGTAGCGGTTCGGTCCTGAGTACATCCACAAGTCGCGCATGCCCTCAATGCTCTGCACCACGCCGATACCGCCGTTGCGGCCCACCCAGCAGTCGCGCGTGTCGTAAGTGCAGCGCCAGGTCGAAGCCCCCGTCGTGCTGCCCCATTTCCACGGTTCGCGCACACCCCATTCACACATATAGAAAAGAATGTCGCGTCCGCTCTTTTTCAGTGCATTGCCCATGGCCTGATAGCGGCGCTTCGACGTTTCCACATCGCTGGGCGCAAAGCAGTAGTCGTATTTCAGCAAGTCGACGTCCCAGGCCGCATACTGCTTGGCATCTATTTCCTCAAAACCATACGAACCAAATTCGCCCGCACACGTTTTGGTGCCCGCATCCGAGTAAATGCCAAATTTCAAGCCCTTGCTGTGCACATAGTCGGCACACGCCTTCATGCCATTCGGAAATTTCTGTGCGTCCTCCACCGGCTTGTTCGTGCCCGTTTCGCGCTGGTCGGCATGCCACAAGTCGTCGATAATCAAGTAATTATAGCCCGCCTTAGCCAGTCCGCTGCTAACCATGGCATCTGCCACCGTTTTCACCACATTTTCCGAAATGTTGCCTTCCACCACGTTCCACGACAGCCAGCCCATCAACGGCACCGGTTGGTCCAGTTTGTCCGACACCGTCAAGGTGACTTTTTCCTCTGTCGTTTCGCCATTGGTCGTTACCATAGCCGTGTATTCATAATTACCCGTAGTGGTCACGCAGCCCTCAATCAGCTGTCGTTTGGCGTTCCATGTCAGCCCCTCGGGCAGTCCCGTCACCGTCACCGTAGCCTCCGGGTTCAGCGCACGTATTTTCTGCATGAAGCGCACCCCCGGTTGCGAGAACACCTGCGTGGCACACGCCAGTTTCGACGAAATTTCCTCCTCCGTCACAATCACCGGCTTCGTCGAGTTCTGCTCCACATATTCAAAGTAAGCATTAGCCCAATCCACATGGTCGCTGTAATTATTGTCGCCCGGCGTAGCCTCCAGAATCAGGTATTTCCAGCCGTTGCAGTCAATGTCGAACGCCGGTGTTGTGCGGTCCTTTAGGCTGATGGTTCCCTCGCTGCACACCCGTTCATCGCCATTTTCAGCTTTCAGCACGACGCGGTAGTTGCAAATGCCCTGCGAAGGGTCTTTTTCAACCTCCTTCTTCACCTCATCGTCGATGCCAACGCGACTCACAAAGTGTGTCACCGCCCCATTTAGTTTCACGATGATGCGACTTTCAGTGTGTGTGCCCACACCGCTGGCATACACCGTATCCTTCAGCGTAATCGGGTTGTTGTCAATGCTCTTGTTTGCCTTGATGGTGCTCCATCCGCAGGTACCCTTTGAAATGTCGAGCGAACTGAGCGGCACAATTTCCTCGCCCTCGCGTCCTTTGCTCGGCAAGTTCACGTAAGCCCCTCCATCGCCAGGATTCATTTCTGCTTCAGCAATCATAGCCGGTGTATGGTCCTTGCACACAAAGTGCGCATTTCCCCAGTCCACATGGTCGGCCCACGGGTGTTCGCCATCCTGCAAGTCAAGTTCCAGGAAGGCATACCCCGTCAAGTCCAGGTTCACCTTCACCGTAGCCTTGTCCGTGCGGTTAATCGTGCCCGTCTGCAGCACTTTGGTTGTAGTTCCGTCAGCTTTGTAAGCCTTGATGCAGTAATTCACAATGCCGTGCGCCTCCTTCAAGTCCGCGCCATCATCAATGCCCAGGTTCGCCACAAAGCGCGTAGCCCCATTCAGTTTGACGAGTGCCTTACTTGGTGCGTGCGTACCCACGCCGCAGGCATAGATTGAATCCTTCATCACCATTTCGCGTCCCAGTGTCGACAGGTTCTTCCGCACCTTAGTTCGTCCCTCATCGTCGAAACAAGTGACTTTTGTCAAATCCATTTCGCTCATCAGGCAAATGTTCTCGCCCGTAGGCGGTGCCACCGTTACCTTGTCCTGCGCCGTAGCTGTCAGTGCACTGAAAACCATACCTCCGGCCAAAATTAGCGGTTTGTTTTTTTGTAAAAAATTACGGTTCTCGGAGCAAAAAAGGTGAATTTCTGCGTTTTGAACTGAGCCATAACGCATTAAACAGAAAACCTCGGAAATAGTAACAATGGCAATTTAGCAAAGAAACGCAAGGTAATGAAATAGAACGGTTGCCTAATCATTACCCGATAATGCAGTAAAGTTTTTCTTTGTGTCGTCATGTTTCATCGTTCTGCGTTAGTTTGCATATCAATGTATAACTCGCTGATAACTAATTTTGTAACCAAAAAAAGATTAGATTATGCGAAGTACATTTAAGGTGCTGTTCTACGTGAATGGGAGCAAAGAGAAAAACGGTATTGTCCCGATTATGGGACGAGTGACAATCAACGGTTCTGTGGCTCAATTCAGTTGCAAACAGAGCATCCACAAAGACCTATGGGATGTGAAAGGCAACCGAGCCAAAGGCAAGAGCAAAGAATCGAGAGACATCAATTTGGCATTGGATAACATCAAGGCTCAAATCATCAAGCACTACCAACGAATTTCGGATAGAGAAGCATTTGTAACTGCCGAAATGGTACGCAACGCCTATCAAGGCATCGGAACGGAGTATGAAACATTGCTCCGAGCATTCGACAAGGAGAACGAAGCCTTTGCCAAGCGTGTTGGCAAGGATCGTTCTCTGAGTACATATCAAAAGTATCTCACCGTAAGAAAATATCTTGCAGAGTTTATTAAGGTACACTACAAGCGTACAGATATTGCGATGAATGAACTTACAGAAGATTTTATTCGTGATTATTGCTTGTATCTGAGAAATGAGGTCGGATTGGCTCAGTCATCAGTGTGGATATACTCCATACCATTAAAACACATTGTAACCACTGCTCACTATAATGGCAAGATAGCAAGAAATCCATTTGCCCAGTACAAGGTTGACCCCGACCACAAGGAGAGAGGTTTTCTAACCGAAGACGAGTTGCAAGCCTTTACAACGATTGAATTGAACAATCCCGATTTGGAGTTGGCAAGAGACTTATTCGTATTTGGTTGTTGGACGGGAATATCATTCATTGATATTAAGAACCTGACAACGGAGAATATCTCAATATTGGGCGGTTCACCTTGGATAGTATCAAAGCGACAAAAGACAGGTGTACCGTTCCAAATCAAGTTGATGGATATCCCTATGCAGATTATCAGGCGATATGAGCCATACAGAATAAGCAACAATCTATTCAACATTGGCAGCCACGACACTATAAACAAACGCATAAAAGAAGTAGCTAAATTATGTGGCATTGAGAAGCGAACTTCGTTCCATCTGAGTAGGCACACATTTGCGGTGTTAGCTTTGAACTATGGTATGCCGATAGAGAGTGTAAGCAAGATTCTCGGACATACCAACATTACTACAACGCAGATTTACGCTAAGGTAACAAACACCAAGCTTGAACACGATATATCAATGTTTGAGGATAGAGTTAGCGGACGATTTGCAATCTAAATGCTATAGGTATGGAACGAACAACAATTACAATCAGCGAATCGGGATGTGTGAACATACCCGATGGTAATGTATGGATGTCGTTTTCTGAACTTGTGGTGCTGTTCGATGTGGCAGCACCCACATTAAAGGCTGCAATCCGAGCTATACACAAAAGCGGAGTGATAGCAGAACACACTCAACATTGCGAAGTAATACCATATACCTATTGGGCTACCCTCTACAATATGGATATGATTATAACCCTTGCATTTCGCATCCATTCATACGGTGCAGAGAAGATACGCGGTGAGGTGTTAAAGAGGATATGCGGACGAAAAGAGAAAGTATGTTATCTCTTTTCGCTTGCCAACTCTCCAATAGGTATGTCGTAATATCGGCATATCGGCTGATTAGTCAGTCAAAACAAGCCCGAAGATAGGTCAATTGACCTGTTTTCGGGCTTGTTTTGTTTATGCACCCCTTAAATTCCAATCCCCATAGTACTTTATTCGCTATTCTGCTATGATTTGCGTAGCAACTTATCCGTCAATCACTTATACTTTTGTACTGACATTTTTCAAACCCAAAAGAGTGAAATATGGAAGCTAAAAAAGTTACCTCAAGCCATCAACTGCCATCAGATGGCAGTATGGCAAAAGAAGAATTTATCCGAGTGGGAACAACGCTCTACAAGATTGTGGAGCAACCGAGACTGAACGGTGGATATGTAAAGAAGCGTATCCCTTGGAACAATGAAACGCTCCGCCAAGACTATGGCAAGGACTACATCGGCAGTGTTCCCAAGTATGACGGATTCTGTACCGTACCCGAACACATCGGCTATCGCCCTGTAATCGGTAAATTCCTTAACCTCTATGAGCCGATAGACCACCAACCGCAAGAGGGTGATTTCCCCTCTATCAGCTCATTGGTGGAGCATATCTTCGGTGAGCAATACGAGTTGGGAATGGACTATCTGCAACTGCTCTATCTGCAACCCGTTCAGAAGTTGCCAATCCTATTATTGGTATCGGAGGAACGAAACACAGGTAAGAGCACATTCCTTAATTTTCTGAAAGCCCTCTTTCAGAACAATGTAACATTCAACACCAACGAGGATTTCCGCAGTCAATTCAATTCCGATTGGGCTGGCAAACTCCTTATTGTGGTTGATGAAGTGTTGCTCAATCGCAGAGAGGACAGCGAACGATTGAAGAATCTAAGTACCACACTATCCTACAAGGTAGAAGCCAAAGGCAAAGACCGTGATGAAATAGCGTTCTTCGCCAAATTCGTGCTATGCTCCAACAACGAGTATCTGCCCGTAATCATCGATGCAGGGGAAACACGCTATTGGGTACGCAAGATAAACCGCTTGCAGTCCGATGATACCAACTTCCTGCAACGCTTGAAAGCGGAGATACCAGCATTTCTCCATTTCCTCACCAATCGAAAGTTATCCACCGATAGGGAGAGCCGAATGTGGTTCAATCCCTCATTGCTGCATACCGAAGCATTGCAGAGGATTATCCGCAGCAACCGCAACCGATTGGAGATTGAAATGTCGGAGCTGCTGCTCGACATTATGGCAACTATGAATGTGGATAGCGTTTCATTCTGCCTTAACGACCTTATCGTGCTGCTGATGCACTCACAGGTAAAGGTTGAGAAACACCAAGTGCATAAGGTGGTGCAGGAGTGTTGGAAACTGACACCTGCACCCAACGGGCTTACCTATACCACCTATCAAGGCAACTACAACCAAAGTTGCCACTATGAGCCGATAAGGAGAGTGGGACGCTACTACACCATCACAAGGGAGCAACTCGAATCCCTGTAACACTACCATTTTCTGTTGAATTGTTGAATATGAGTATAAACACACTGATAATAAACAATATACACCCTCAACAAAATCTCAACAAGCCAAAAGAGAAGTTGAGATACAGCACACGCCCAATTGTAGATTTCTCTTTTGGTGAGTGGTTTGTTGAGAATATGTTGAGCTGTTACAAGTCTGTATATAAGCATATTACATCAACGATTCATCAAGTCAACAAATTTTCATCAACATTAAAACCGTATGTAATATGACAATCCAAGACGCAAAACAAATTAAGTTGGCAGATTATCTGCAAAGTTTGGGCTACACTCCCGTAAAGCAACAGGGCAAGAGCCTATGGTATAAATCACCGCTGAGGAACGAAACCGATGCTTCGTTCAAGGTAAACACCGAACTCAACCAATGGTACGACTTCGGTATCGGCAAGGGTGGTAACATCATCGCATTGGCTGTGGAACTCTACCATAGTGAGAATGTAGCCTATTTGTTGGAACGCATAGCAGAGCGAACTCCATACATACGCCCGGCATCCTTTTCTTTTGGTGAGCAGAAAACTCACAACTGCTGCTTTCAAGGCGTACAGGTTGGCGAGTTATCTTCTCCTGCCCTCATCGACTATATGCGAGGACGAGGAATAAACATCGAACTCGCCAAAAGAGAGTGTAAGGAGTTGCGATACGAGTATGAGGGTAAAACCTACTTCGTAGTCGGCTTTCCGAATATCTCTGGTGGCTATGAACTCCGCAACCGCTACTTCAAAGGTTGTCTTGCTCCAAAGGATATTACCCATATCCGACAGCAGGGCGAGCAGCGAGATGTGTGTTACCTCTTCGAGGGCTTTATGGATTATCTTTCGTTCCTTACAATCCGAATGAACAACAATCCCGAAGAGCCACGCACCAATGAGCAGGATTATATGGTGCTGAACTCCGTTACCAACCTCTCCAAAGCGGAACAACTGCTACGCCCATATTCCCGAATAGGTAGTTTTCTTGATAACGACCAAGTAGGACAAAGAGCGTATGAGAATCTGAAAAAGATGTTCGGAAACAGGCTTCAAGATATGTCGCACCACTACGCAGGACACAAGGATTTGAATGACTACTTATGCCACAGAAACCAAGCAAAACAAACAGAGAAAAAATCGCAAGTCCAATCCGCAAGGCGGATGCATAATCCACCACCAAAGAAGAAAAAGGGATTGGGTCTATAATCGGCACGCTCGCTTTCCCAAGGGTATTTGCAAAAATACCATAGCTCAATAGGGCGTTTTCTTAACGCATTACTATCGTAACGCTAAAAACTCCCTATCGAGCCAAAGGGAAAGCCCTTTGGAAACCCTGTGCCAACGAGAGCAGAGAACAAGCTTGCTTGTGCTATGCCGAGTGCAGCAAGGGTTCACCTAAGATAAACCCTGCGAGCCGATGCAGAGAGCAACCAAAAATAAATCAAGTTAAACCACTAAATCAAGCAATATGGGAAATTTCACATTTGATGTAAAGAAAGCAAAAGGCACATCGGATGCCACACAATCCGACCACATAGAGAGAAAAGTAATACCGCATAATGCCGACCCGACAAGAACGCATCTTAATATGGCGTTGGTTACATATCCCGATGGTGTGAACGGCAGGGATGAAGCAATCGCCTACCGACTGAAAACAGCAGGTATCAAACGAAAGATAACCAACGACCAAGTGAGGGTTGTCCGTATCGTAATGTCGGGAACACACGAGGATATGATGGCTATTTACAAAAATGGCAAACTCGGTGAATGGTGTCAAGACAGCATACGATACCTGTACGATACATTTGGTTGGGAGAATGTGGTTTCGGCTCATCTTCATATGGACGAGAAAACGCCTCATATCCACGCATCGGTTGTACCCATCGTAACGGGAGAACGCCGTAAAGCCAAGAAAGAACAAGCCAACGGCAAACGCAAATATCGCAAGAAAGCAAATACGGTCCGTTTATGTGCCGATGATTTGTTCAACCGTCAGACGTTGATTTCATATCACGATGGTTATGCCAAGGTAATGGCAAAGTACGGATTGCAGCGTGACGTTCGTGGATCCGAAGCTCGGCACACTACCACCACGCAATATTATCGGGAATTGAAGAAGATGAACGATACTCTTGAACTGGAATCCAAGCGACTGCAAGAGCAGAAAGTTGAAGCCGAACAAGAACTAAAACAGGTGAAATCGGAGATACGCACCGACAAACTCAAAAGCGTGGCCACCGATGCAGCCACAGCCCTTGCAAGCGGTGTTAGTTCTCTTTTCGGCAGTGGTAAGATGAAATCTTTGGAACGCAAGAACGAGGATTTACGGGATGAGATAGCAATCCGAGACGAGACCATCGAGCAACTTCAATCCAACATCAAGCAAATGCAGGCAGAACACCAAAAGCAGATACAGGAGGTTAAGCAATCATACGAAGCGGAACATCGTAAACAATCGGAGTATATCGACAAGATTCTGCGTTACTTCCCCTATGTGGAGAAACTGATGCCGTTGATTAAATACTTCAGCGAAAAGATGGACTTTACAGATGACCTCATACGGAAATTATGCACATTCAGAAATGTATCTGTTACAGGTAAACTCTACTCATCGGAACATAACCAATCCTTTTCGGCTAACGGTGCGATTTGTTCTTTGAAACAAGATAGAGAGGGACATTTCGACCTCAATATCGATGGAGTTTCACGTCATTCGTGGTTCAGACGCAAGAAAGATGAGTTTATGGAAGCGTTGGGACTGCCGACAAGTAGAAGAAGCCAAAATCGAGGGCTGAAACTATAAAACACACCGCTAAGTCGTAATAATTCGCCCGTAGAGTGCTTATTATTACGACTTTTGAGTAATTTTGCAGAATAAATAACAAGCTTGAAAAATGGATTGGAAAGTCAATAAACATGTGATTATACCAGAAGGGATAAAATTATTTGAAAGGATGTTTCAATATAATAATATTGTTGAAACAATCACTTTACCAGATGATATTACCTTTTTGCCAAAATATTTCTGTTTTGGCTGTAAAAACTTGAAAGCAGTTTTGGGTGGTCGTAATGTAAAAGTTGTTAGTTATAATACATTTGAGAACTGTTCGCAACTTCATCATCTTGATTTTATACCTAAAATTGGTTACTGGGCTTACGATAGATTTTCCAAAGAATACAATTTAAAGATCGTTCGTGAGTTAAGAAATACAGATTTTTGCAATAGCTATTCAATAAATGACAAACAATATGGTTATGTATTACATAAACAAAATAACGAATATTTAATATGGAATATTACTGCAAAAAAATATGTTTATGCAGTAATTCACTCAGATATTCCATTATATAGTTATGTTGAGTTTTTATACAAATACTCAATGATATTTGATACAAACAATGCTTCATTGAATATCGAACGAAATTTTGTTGATAACATATCTTTGGCAAGTGATGAAGATGTTGATAAATTCATAAATATTGATGATGCTAAAGCATATATAAATGGTTGTTTCTCCTATATCAAGAAAATTAATGCTATGAAAGAGACTGTTATAAATTATATTGATTCATTAAATATTAAAGAAATAATAGAATCTTATACGGTTTCTATAGATGAGCATATTCGTACAAAAATAGGAGATGATGATACCTATACATTAAATGAGTTTGCATATAGCAATGCTAATCCGTCTGATGTATATTTAAGGAAATTACTGCCATCATATTCTAAAAAAACAAGAGAAAGTGGGTATTGTACATTTTCGTATATGACAGATAAAGAAAAGGAAACTTATAAAGACAAAGAAAATACTGTGAAATTCGAGGCCTTGCACCAATATTCTAAAGAAGAACACATAACCTCGCTAATAGATGCATATATAAGATATCTCTATTGTAGAACGAATATTTATCAAGAAGTTTTAGACGCGGTTAATATTCTAAACAAAAACAGAGAATACATAAGAAGTTCAATGTCATGGAATAGTGATTATAGTTTTTATTGGGATAATATATCACAATTTACATTCAAATTAAATGATAAACTGAATTCTCTGATATTTAAAAAATGAAAATAATATAATAATTGCAATTTATGAAAATAAAAATATTACGAAAAAATGGATGTGCCATATTAGCTGTATTATGCTTAATTGGTTTGTGCCTTCCGTTTGTTGATGCGTATAACGGAGCAGAAAGTTCTATGTATTCTAATGTAAAAAATGCGAAAAACTACGAAGTTGACTATGAATGCATGAAATACCTTGATAAATATCCTAAAGGAGAATATGCAAAAGATGTCTCGAATATACTAATATCAAAAATGAAGAAAGATGGAGATATTAAGAGGACATATAAATTGGGTGTCCGTTATGCATCTTTGGAAGTTGGTAAGAAATTAAAAGAACTATCTTATAAAATGGCAGAAATAAAGAATGATTACTATTCTTGGAGTCAATATCTCGAAGTGTGCAACATTGAAGATATAAAAGATGCACAAGAAAGACTTAATAAGTGTACTAACTAATCAGCCTTCTTTATATAGAGCTAAATGTTAATGAGTTTTGATATTTGTGGTATGGAAGAACATACATTTTCTGTTTTTTATTCATGGCAATCTTATATTGGAGGTTACGCAAACAAAAGTTATATTAAAGACAAAATAATATCCGCCTTTAATGAACTATCAATTAGTATAGAGCTTCTTGAAGATTCGAGAGGTTCCACAGGAGCACCAGACATCCCCAACGCCATATTAACAAAAATAGGTAAGTCTGATATTTTTATATGTGACGTAACACCTGCATATACTCTTGTAGTAGATAATGTAAAACAACGAGCTTTGCCCAATCCTAATGTAATGTTTGAATTAGGGTTTGCAGTGCGTTCTTTAGGTTGGGAAAGAATTATTTGCATATGTAATGAAGAATATGGTAGTGTCGAATACTTACCTTTTGATATATCCGCACATCGAATTATCACATACAGGAAAAAAGATACTGACAAAAAATCTGTTAAATCATTGTGTCTAACAAAACTATTGTCTGATATTATATTTAATTACAATGATATTGTCGCTAAGGAAAATGAATTTGATTACAAGAGACACGATATTGAAATTTTTGAAAAAATGATGTCCTTTGTGTCTGAGGAAGAATTTATCAATAGTATCACAGATTTTCGTTCTTCTGGACGATTCTTTAAATGGTATGAAAAGTGTTGGGACTATGTTCAATATTTTCAAGATTATCCTCAAAACAGATTTATCAATTCCTATCTTAACGATAGTTATATCAAGTTATCAAAAGCATTAGATGATTTAAAATCATTAACTTGCCAAATATGTCGTGCTTACAACACAAAATATTGGGAATATGAAGAACCTGAAAATGAATACACTCAAGAAGAATTAAGAGAGATTTTAATGACTCAAGAATATAGAAAACGTGAAATACCATATCCTGATAACAATAATTCTGATGAAATTCGTAAATATTACGATGTTATCGATAATGATGAAAGAGAGATTAGAGAAGTGTCTGATAATGTGCTAAGAACATACACAATTTTTCGTGATTGTATAAAAAAAGAACTGATCATATAAATCTATGCATATGAACAATATACAAGCATATACCGAAGCCGTAAGGATTATCAAAGAGGCGATATTACAAAGCCAATATCGTGCAGTTTCCATTGCTAACAAAGAACAATTATCGCTATATTATGGTATTGGCAAATATGTATCAGAAAACTCCCGTAATGGTTTTTGGGGCAAAGGTGCAATAGAAACCATTAGCGAACGATTACAGAAAGAATTACCGGGACTTCGTGGATTCTCTGCTGCGAACATAAAATTTATGCGTCAATTTTATGAGGCTTGGTGCGAGAACTTGAAATCGCTAACTACGGTTAGCGGATTAGGTGATGATAAATCGCTAACTGCGGTTAGCGAAATAGATACGCAGTTATTGATTCCTTGCGAAAACCCTCAAAAAGAGAATTTTGATGTGGCTTCATTCTTGGGATTGGGATTCACACATCATATGATTATTGTTCGCAAGACTAAAACACTTGCAGAGCGTCTGTTCTACATTCGTCAAGCTCTTGCGAATAAATGGAGTAAAGAGGTATTGACAGCAAGAATAGAGGATGACTTGTATAATCATCAAGGAGAGATTGCAAATAACTTCATACAAAAGATACCAAATGCCCGTCAATCATTGAAAGCAATAGGAATGTTCAAAGATGAATATCTGTTGGATTTTATCAATGTGGAAGAACTTGAAGAGCGTGATAAGGAGGATATTGATGAACGGGTTATAGAGCAGGAAATCATACACAACATTAAGAAATTCATTCTTACCTTTGGACGTGATTTTGCATTTGTAGGAAATCAGTACAAGTTAGAGGTGTACGGAGTGGAGCATTTCCCCGACTTGATTTTCTTTAATCGAGAACTGAACGCATTGGTTGTAATAGAGTTAAAGAAAGGAGCATTCAAATCTTCTTATTTGGGACAATTATGCACCTATCTTCGTTTGGTAGATGACCAAATGCGTAAGCCACACGAAAATCCATCAATCGGCATAGTGCTATGTAAGAGTGCAGACAAAAAGTATGTGGAGTATGTAATCCAAGACTACGATAAACCATTAGGCGTTGCCACATACAAAACCTCGGATGAGATGCCAGAGAAATTAAAAAAGGCATTGCCCAACATAGAAGAATTAAAGAAACTACTATAAATAAGAACGCAGACAAAAGAAAATTATCATCATTCTCTTTTGTCTGCATTTCTTTTATTACCTTTGCACCATCAGAGTTATCACATTGAAGCATAACAATGAAGAACTCAGAAATACGAACGGTTGCTATCTCGTTACCCAATTTTCAAGCAATCCGAATAACCGTTTAATTCTAAGACAATTGCAAATTCTGCGATTTTTTTGAAAAAAAGAATACATGAGTGTATTAGTTAGGTTATTAAGTAGGTGTTCAAAATTATTTTATATAATTCTATCGAAGTATTTTTACTTTGCTTCGCGAAGTCAGGCTTCACCTCAGCATAGCTCATGCAAGCAAGCTTGCCTCGCTCTGCATTCGGTTTGCACTGACATTGCATCACGTTCTTGCACCGCATCTGCCTGCCCTGCACTCAGTCACATAGCCCGCTATGCTCCTGAGTGCAGAACAAGCAGCTACGGCACAATAACGCAATTCAAATGTAAAAATAATTATGAACACCTACTTAAGCCGGCATTCCAAACGGTTTCACATCTTTTGTGTTTGAACCCCGGCTGATAATCAATGTGTGTTGTGTGTCAGGTTGAATGCAAAGTCGCAAAATCAGGGAAAATACAGTGCTTCTCATACCTTTTGCGGCAAACTTTGGCAAAATTACCTATTTTTTTGCCAACCATATACTGCATTTTATGATTTAATTCAAGTTTTCCACCTCTCTATCAGCTATATGAGCAATGATTTGCTCCGTAAGAGCGTATAGGAGTCGATGTCCTTTGAACGAATTAAGGCAAACTTAAGCAATGTTTGGCAGCAATAGGGTAGAACAGCAACTTTTCAAAACCTAGTCTGCCAGCACCTTCACTTTTGTAGCTTGCCATGGATTGAATGTATTTAGGTTTGCGTAAAAATGTTCAATGAGCTGAACAAAAATGTTCAGTCATTTGTAAACATACCGTTTTGGGGGCGATGAGGACGCAAAGCAGAGGGGGCGGTGCGAAAGCGAGGAAACAAGTGGGTGAAACTTCTGTAAATTACCTTCTGATTTTTTTACAATCGAAAAGCATACATTTTGCTACAAATTCATAACTTTGCATCCGCATTGTTTCATGCTGGTCTGCCGCTTTTCGCCCCTGCATTTTTCCGAGGAGGCTGAGGCTCTACGGTGCTGTGCCGATGGGCAGAATAACGTGAAATTATCTATTGCATCAAGTTTACTTTTAAACATAAAAACTTCAGAAGATGACCGCTGTAAGTAAGAAAATTCGTGCTGCCGTAGTAGGTTATGGCAACATTGGTAAATACGCTCTGCAAGCACTTGAAGCTGCTCCCGATTTCGAAGTGGCAGGTATCGTGCGCCGCCAGGGTGCTGAAAACTGTCCCGAGGAACTGGCACATTATGCTGTGGTAAAGGATATTCGTGAACTGAACGACGTGGATGTGGCCATTCTTGCCACTCCTACCCGTAGCGTCGAGGCTTATGCCAAGGATATTCTGGCACTCGGCATTCACACTGTCGATAGCTTCGATATTCACACTCAAATCGTGGACCTTCGCCGTTCGCTCGACGCTGTGGCCAAGGAACACGGCACGGTGAGCATCATTTCGGCCGGATGGGATCCGGGTTCCGATTCGGTGGTACGTACGCTGCTTCAGGCCATTGCTCCCAAAGGTATCACTTACACGAACTTCGGTCCGGGTATGTCGATGGGACACACCGTAGCCGTGAAGGCTATTGAGGGTGTGAAGAAGGCTCTGTCGATGACCATTCCCACCGGCACCGGCATTCACCGCCGCATGGTGTACATTGAACTGGAGGAGGGTTACGACCTTGCCACTGTGGCTGCTGCCATCAAGGCCGATCCTTACTTTGCTTCGGACGAAACGCACGTGAACCTGGTGCCCAGTGTCGACGAGGTTATCGACATGGGTCACGGTGTGAACCTTACGCGCAAGGGTGTGAGCGGAACGACGCAGAATCAGTTGTTCGAGTTTAACATGCGCATCAACAATCCTGCCCTCACCGGTCAGGTGCTGGTGTGTGCCGCCCGTGCCACGATGCAGCAGCGTCCGGGTTGCTACACGATGATTGAAGTGCCCGTCATCGACCTTTTGCCCGGCGACCGCGAGGAAAACATCCGCCACTTGGTGTAAGCATTCTTGCTTTTTGAAGCATATATATATTGAAGTATATATAAACAGCTCCGAACCACAGCCTGTTTAGGTAATGGTTCGGAGTTGTGTCGTTTTGTATGCTTTATTTTTTATTTTTTGCCGGGCCGTTATTTCCTTTTTCGTGAATACAAAAAAAATGCCTTCAGCGTTATTTGCACGCTGAGGGCATTTTTACGTCAGAAACTTTACGTCAGAAACAGGGGGTTAAAGTTGTTGGAGGGTTTGCCAGTCGATTTCGGGCGCGGTGCCGGTGGGCTGGCAGTGGAGCTTGGTGCCCATACGTACCGACTCGTTGAAGAAACCGCCCATTTTCAGGTAGAAGCGGTTGTCGGTGGTTTCACCGCCCTGGTAGTCAAGACGCACCTTGGCATTGGCGGTGGCATCGTGGGTAAAGGTGGCTTCGGTTATGCGCGTCCACTTTCCCTCGGTGCTGCGTGCCCATTGGTTGCCGAAGAGCACCTTACGCGACAGGTAGCCTTGTTCGGGATTGAAGTTTTCGAGGAAACTGTGGGCATGGGTGTACCAGGTGTCGGTTTGCGGACGCAGGAAGCTGGCTACCAACTTCCATTCCTTTTCCTCGGTGGCATAGAAATAGGCGGTGTAGGTGGTGTTGCCTTTGCCGTCGGGACGCACCTGCATGAGGAAACGGTAAGTTTGGCCGGCTTTCCAGGGGTAGAGCAGGTAGCTTTGACCGCCTGAACCTTCGTTGCCAAACTCGCCAATGTGTACGTCCTTGCCTTTACGCAGCAATTTAATTTTCTGTGCGTCGGGAATCAATTTGGGGTCCTGCGTGTCGAACGGACTCCATACGGAAAAGAGTACGCGGCGTTCGGTGGGCGAATTGTACTGCATGCCGAAATAGCCTTCGCCAAATCCGGCTACCATGTAGTAGCTGTGCATGGTTTCGCCCTCTTTGGGCACGGTTACTTCATTGTAAAACCATTCGGTGTTGCCCTGCGGAAGTGCGTAGGCCAGGTGAACCGAGGGTCCGCGGCGACCCCAGTAATCGGCAAAGTCCTTTACATAGTTGCTTGGGCCGGTTACGTTGTCGACAAGCAGTTGCTTCACTTCGCCGAAGCTGTCGGTTTGTTTCGAAATTCCTTGCAGGTCGATGCGTACATAGCCGGGCTTGCGCACATTGATGCGGCCAACGGGCACTTGGGCGAAGTCGTCGGAACGGAGTTTCACCTTGAAGCTCTTTTTGCCGTAGCTCACCTTGATGTCGGAATGTCCTTTGGCGCAGAGCGAGAGGTTGGCCGAGGTGGGCTGGTGCAGGTAGAAGTAGATGCTTACTACAGATTGGGGGTTGGTCCAGTGGGCAATGCCTTGGTCGGTGATGCGGGCACCGTCGTGTTGACGGGTTACATAGCCGTTGCCCGAAAGCCCCACAACGAGTTGCTGGGTTTGTGCCAGGGCACCGTTGCAAAGCAGGGTGCAGAAGAGCAGCAGAAGTGCACAGAATTTTTTCATGCGGTGAATAAGAGGTTGTATGTTTACAATGTGTGTTTGCAATACCGGAAAATTTCCCGGAGTGTCCTTACGTAATGGGTTTTTTACCACTCGGCTTTGTGCGCAATTTTCACTGCAAAAGTAGGCATTTCGGTTGTGCTAACCAAGCGTTTGCATAGGGAATACGAGATTTATGGAACTAAGTAAGGGGAAAATGTAGCAAAAAAATAGTTATCGGATAAAAAACAGAGTGGTGGCGTAAGTTAAAGCCCTGAATATTTGCAAATGTGGTTTATTTTTCATTACTTTGCCAAATAACGAAAATATGTTCAACCCAATTTGTTCCGACTATGCATAAGATTCAAAAGTTTTTAGGAAAGCACAGCCTTTGGTGCATGATTGGCTGCATGGCTTGTCTGGGTTTGTGGCTGGGCACTTCGTTGGGTGCGCGGGCAGCAGCGGTTTCGCAGCCGAACCTTGCGACACCGCTCTGTGCGGTGGATGATGAGCCGGTGCTGAGCTTCGAAGAGGTGGATTCGATGGCGCAATTTCCCGGTGGCGATGCGGCAATGGTGCGTTTTCTGTCGCAAAACGTCAAGTATCCGGATGCTGCCCAGCAGAATGGCATTGAAGGTGTTGTGATGGTGAGTTTTGTGGTAACGAGTAAAGGTGCTGTGACTCAGATTAAGGTGGAGAAAAGCGTTGATGCGCTGCTCGACGCTGAGGCATTGCGCGTGATAAAGATGTTGCCTACATTCAAGCCGGCACAAAAGAACGGTAAAGCGGTAGCCGTGAAATTCATGCTGCCGGTGATGTTCAGACTGCGCTGACCGGCATGGAAACGCTACAGGCTTCATTAGTAATAGCTACCTTTTCAGAATGAACATAACGAAACTGGCAGCGTTTGAACGGTTCTTGTCGTCATTACATCGACGGGACGGTTCAAATGCTGCCAGTTGCTTTTGGGGTAAAATCCTTAAAAATGCGTGAGCATGGAGGAATGTGTTAGTTGGTAATCATTCGGTCGTAAACGGGCGGGTTCGTTGCGCCGTGTTTTTCGAAAATTTCGGCAATGTAAGTTTGCTGTTCGGGCGTAATGTTTTTTTCGCCGTTTTTCATTCGGTAATAAAGTCCTTTACCAAAATGATTCATGAGGTCCTGCTTGATGGCTGAAGCCACCGAGGTGCTTACTTCGTCGTAAATATTGGTCATACCCTGCGCCATGAGTTGCGGGTTGTCAGCTTTTGTGTTTGTATTCATCGTCGTTGATTATTTTTTGGGTGACTGCGAAATTACAAAAAAAAGCGCGAGTAGGGCCGAAAGGGAGTTGAAACTTTGTTATTTGAGGTGTTTTCGCTGACATTTAGGGTATTGGGCAAGGGGTGGGTATTTGCCCATGGCTCTCTGTATTGATTCAGGGTAATAGGCTGATGGGGGGGTGTAGTGTTGCTAAGCTGAGGAGTTTTAGGGCAAAACTGAGGCAGTTTTTCGGGTTTTTCGTAAATAAAAGTTGGAAGTTCACGCCATTTCGTTTAATTTTGTAATTAGCTTCGGTTTACAAAAGCCCATTCTGCAGCCAACATGGGGCGTTGGCCTCACTTTGTGCTGCGCTTCACGGGCTACGAAGTTCAGGGCCGTACGGCACATTTGAGCCGTAGGGACCAGATGGTTTGCAATTAAATCATTGTGTATGAAAAATAAAATTCTTCCGTGGATCAACATTTTTCTGGGCTGTACGATTATGGCTGCCGGATTTGTGTTCTTTATCAATCCCTACAACATTGTTCCGGGTGGAGTGTACGGTGCGAGCATTGTGCTGCATAACTTGTTCCCTTCGATTCAGGTGGGTACGTTCGGCTATATGTTCGACATTCCACTGCTCATTTTGTCAGTGCTGCTATTGGGTTCGAAACTGGGGTCGCGCACCATTGTGGCGGCACTCAGTACGCCGTTTATCATGAATGCCATGTCGTGGCTGGTGTACCCGAACGAAGCGGCGCTGAATGCGCTCGACCCGGCGCAGCTGCTGGGGGGCATGATGAACATGACGGACCACTTGATGCTGACCACGCTGATGGGTTCGCTGATTATCGGTATCGGACAGGGTATTGTGGTGCGCAACGAGGCAACAACGGGTGGCAGCGACATCGTGGCCATGATTCTGCAGAAGTTTGCCCACATCAAGTTCTCGAATGCCATATTCCTGGTTGACGGTGTGGTAGTGACCTTCGGTTTGGTGGTAATCGGTTTTGGCATCGGAGCCACGGACGAAGCTACGCAGCCTTCGTGGCACCTGTCGTTTTACTCGCTGATAGCCATCTTCGTTTGTTCGCGTGTGTTGGCTCGCGTCATTACGGGAGCTAAGAACGACAAGCTGATGTTCATTATCAGCGACCAGAACCTGGAAACACTGCATACCTTCATCCTGAAGGACTTGGACCGTACGGCTACTTGCATCAAGAGTAGCGGACTTTATACGGGTAAGGACAAGGAAATGATTTTCCTGGTGGTAAGCTACAAAGAGGTGGCTGAATTGAAACATATCATCAAACAGGCTGACCCGAGGGCTTTCGTCGTGGTGACGGATGCTTACGACACCTTCGGCGAGGGCTGGAAGCAGCTGCCTGACAAGGGCGAGGTGCAGCCTGAATAAGGTAAAAAGCTACTAAAACCTTTTACCTTTTTTCGGGTGAAAACGGTAAAAAATGAAACTCCGAAGTGATGGAACGTGCGTCCTGTCGCTTCGGAGTTTTGTTTTAGGAATGAATTTTTTCAGCCTGATGGCTCTCAGAACTTTTTGATGAGGAACGAGGGGAAGACGCGAACATAAATGCCTGCGGCAAAATTGAGCGAGGAGGCTTGATGCTGTAGGCCTTCGGTGGGCGAATAGCTATTGGCGGAAAACTGGTTGAGCACGTCGGCGTGGATGCCCCAGGCAAAACCTTTGCCAAGCTGTTGGGCATACTCGAGGTGGGCCGTGAGGTTGTGCGGCTTGCTGAAGGTGAGGCCTTCGTGGGCCAGGCTGAGGGTGCCGTAGAGGGGATTGCCGAAAATGCTGACAAAGTCGTTGCAGTGCCAATAACCCAAACTGAGTTTGCAGCGCCACACGCGGGCTGAGGCTTGCAGGAAGAGGCCGTAGCCGCTGTTGAACGGAAGGAGCGTGCCGGCTTGCTGACCGAAATAGGCTGCATCGGCTTCAAAATTGAGCGTGGCAGGCAGACGGGTGGCAAGGGGAATGTCGACACCTACGCCGGCTGCGGCATTGAACCACGTTTTGACCATGCGGTCGGGGGCTTCGGGGTTGATTTCGCCGCCCCGGTGCTGAAACACGGCTTGCAGCGGAAGGTAGCACTGCACACGGGCACTGCTACGCGAGGGACGGAAGCGCGTGCTGAGGCCGAAACTGAAGGATTCCTGTCCTTTGTCGTTGTGAAAAATAAAACTTTCCCAGTTTACCCAGGCGTCGAGGGTGAAGGGGCGGGTGTGCCACAGCACTTGTACGCCGGTTTCGGGGTCGGCACTGAGGTTGAGTTCGTCGTTGTAGAGTGGGGTTATCAGGCCGTGGTTCGACTTGCCATGCAGGGTACCGACCAGCACGTTGAGGTTGTGGGCCAGTTGCATCTGTACGCGGAATATGGGTACGGCGTGAAAGCCGTTCTGAGTGCTATTTCCTTGCCAGCCGGCCAAACCGCTATAATTAAAGTTGGGGTATTTGTGTGCTCCCCAAAAGTGGAGCAGGTGGGCGCCCAGGTCGATTTTAAGATTGCGCAGCGGCTGATACGATACCATGGGGTCGAGCCAGATGCCGGGCAGCGTGTAGCCTTTAACCAATTTGCTCTTGTACTCGTTGTCGCGCAAAAAGGGCATGGCTTCGATGCTTACGCGCAATTCGCCTTTGGCTGCGGTGTCGATGGCGAGTGGCTGTACGCCGTAGACGAGTGAGTCGATTTGCGCCCGCAGGGGCTGTACGGCAAACAGAATGAGAAAGAGCAAAGTGGTTTTGAATAAACGCATGATGGGGTTTTACTTTTTTCGTGAAAATGAATAAGCAAAATTACGAAATTTTGCATGGATGGGCTCTGAAACATTACAAAAAAAAGGCAAGGCCTCGATGGGAATCGGGGTCTTGCCTGATGTGTCTTTTTTCTTAAGTAGATGTTGGAATTTAGTTATACATTCAAATTGTGTTATTGTGCTGTAGCAGGTTGTTCTGTGCACAGGCGCATAGCGGGCTATGTGACTGAGTGCAGAGTAAGCTGATAGGATGCAATAATGTGATTTTATAACTCATTCGATAGAATTATATAAAATAATTTTGAACACCTACTTATTTCAAGAAAATGGCAGGTTACTTCACATATGCCTTGATGCTGGCACCGTTGGCCGTCACGATGTAGACACCGGCGGCAGGCAGGCGGAAGCTGCTTACTTCGCTGGCAAGGATGCGACCGTCGGGGGTGGCCACGCTGAAGTTGCCTTGGCCAATGCTGAGGTTGCGTCCGCTGAGGGTAGTACCCACCTTGCCGTTGGCAGTAACTTGCACAATGCCTGTGTGGTCGTAGTTGTATTCAGCATCCAGCAGTTCTTCGGTCACACCATTGGCATCGGTGTAAGTTTGCTTTTTCGCAACGAGCAGTCCTTTACCATTGTAGGTGTAGGTGGTGAGTTCGTATCCCTTGCCTTTAGGCAGTTCGATGCCGCGAACTGTGTTGGGCGTGGTGGCAGGATCTACGGCATGAGCGAGGTCGTAGTAGTCATATTCCTGCATGAGCTTGTTGCCTTCGAGCACGTAGATGGGATAGCCGAGGATGTTGCGACAAACAGTCTGTCCGTTTTCTTCGCTCACATCGAAGTAGTTTTCGCACTGGTTAATAAACAATTCGCTCTCATTCCAGGCAGCCATTTCCAAATAGGACGTACCATAGTGGTATTTTCCCTCATCGTAGTTGCCGTATGTTCGATATTCCGCTGCGGCTACTCGTCCGTTGACCGATACCACCACAGGAGGCTCGGGGCTGAACCCGTCGTGGTTCATCACCAGGGCATTGGGACGTTCAAACTTTAAGTCGCGGTTCTGTACATCGACCACAATGAACTTTTCAGCCCGATCGGCATCTTTGGTATAAATGCTCAGTTTCTTGCCCTCCTGCTTAAGCGTAGACAGCATATCGGATTCGTATTTTTGACCATCGCTATATTGATAAATCTGATGGCATTTGTCGGTAAAGCCATTGTCGGTGTAGGTATAAGTCGACGTTTGCGTTCCCTCAGACGTTTCTTTGCCGTATCCGTTGGTTGTAGTGTTTTTATCAACCACTAGCGAGTGGGTAATGAGTCCGTTTTCCCAAGTGTAATTATCGGTGATTTCGGAGGTATAATCGTAATCGACAACACCATCTTGATCGTAGTCATTCACTTCGCGGAAGTAGCTATAGGTTTTGTCAATCTGTCCGAATGGGTCGACACTGATGGCTATTGAATCTTTCACCCATACTGTGTTACCGGTGTGCTGCCGGTCGACAGTCTGGAGTTTGCCTGAGGCATCTCGCTTGAATGTGTTGGTTTCTTCGTAATTCACCTTACCGCCCGTGGTTTCGACAAAATGGACAGATGCGAGTGGCCCTTCGAAACCGAAGACTGCGCGCCAGGGATTGTTGACGGCATAAACCTCATCACTGGCGTAGGTAAAGGTGGTAACTTCGGTATCTTTCGTTGGCAGGGGCTGCACGAAGCGAACCTGGGTTGGGCGAGGGTACAACCCCTCTTCATCATCATATGAGGGTTGACTGTATGCTATTTTAACCAAGCGGCCGAATGTGTCATATTCGTAGGTGGTGCGGTCTTCGTCGCCATAGTTTACTTCTTTGAGGTAAGCGATACGACCCAAATCAGCATTGTATTTATAATGACAGCTGCGTTGATTATAGGAATCAGAGGAAATTTGCTGAATGGTGGAGTCGTTCAACTGCCCTTCTGCGCGGCATCCTGACTGCCAAGCATCGGATTTTTTAAGGTAGCCGGCTTGTTCGCCCAGCGTGTTGTAGAACTTGGCATCGTACGCTTCGGTATTAGCGTCAGAATGGGTGTATTTGCGTACCTCGGCAAGCGTACCATCGGCGCGGCAGATCCACATTTCCTTACGCTGGTAAGTATCGCCCGAACTTTCGTAGCGCACGTATTGTGTGGTGCCGTCCTGTTGCGGTGCGGTTTCAATGTAGTACGAGTCGAAGATGCTGTTGGGCGTGTAGTTTACCGTTTTTTTGCGGAGCTTTCCTTGCGCGTTGTACTCGTAGACGTACGTACCGACGGTGAGCAGTTCCTCAGCACCCCACTGTCCGTTTTCGCGACGGGTGATGTAGATGCTTTCAGAGGTGCGGTTTCTGTCCTTGTCGTAGCCGTAAACGTAGCGGAACTTTTGATTGCCCTCAAGGTTCACTTCAGTCCAGTCATCGATATTCACCTTTTTAGGTGCCACCATGCGGGTGTAGCGTTGCGCTTGATTCAGCTTTTCAAGTTTTTTTTGCAGGCTCTTGCGATGCGTTTGTCGGCCAAAGCGAAAACCTTGGGCATCGGCCGTTTGGGGGCAGGCTGTCAACAGCGCCAGGGCGGTTGACAACATGGCAACAGAAAGTAAACGTGTTTGCATAAGCTTTTGATTAAATAGGTATTACCGTTTAATTGACTTGTTTTGAGCGAAGTTAACGATTATTCGTTTCAAACCTGTTTAATATGCTTTCCATATTTGCCTGTTGGGGCAAAAACTATGGTATTCAGTAGGGCGCGTTTGGGCTATGTGTACAAAAAAAACGCAGCACTCATCTTGAACAATGAATGCTGCGTTGGCAGGTATTTTATTCAGCACCCGCAATTAGGTGCTGAACAAATAATGATGTTGTTTTTGCGGAATTAAAGGCTCCAGTCTTCCTTGGTCTTGCGAACGTACGAAGCGTAACGGCGCTGTGCAGCCTTCTTCGTTTCATCGAAGAGTTCCTGTGCCTGTTCGGGCATAGCCTTCTTCAGTGAGAGGAAACGTACTTCGTGGTCGAGGTAATCCTGGAACATATCCCAGTTGGGCTCCTTCGAGTCGAGCGTGAAGGGGTTCTTGCCTTCGAGTTCGAGTTCGGGGTTGTAACGCCAGAGGTGCCAGTAACCGCAAGCAACGGCGCGAGCTTCTTCGGCCTGTGAACGTCCCATACCGCCCTTGATCTTCAAACCGTGGTTGATACAGGGAGCGTAGGCAATGATGAGTGAAGGTCCGTGGTAAGCTTCAGCTTCGCGGATAGCCTTGAGGCACTGTGCCTGGTCGGCACCCATAGCAACCTGTGCCACGTAAACGTAGCCGTAAGTAGCTTGCATAAGGCCGAGGTCCTTCTTCGTTACGCGCTTACCGGCTGCGGCAAACTGAGCAATGGCACCAACGGGGGTAGCCTTTGAAGCCTGACCACCGGTGTTCGAGTAAACTTCGGTATCGAGCACGAGGATGTTAACGTCTTCGCCGCTGGCCAATACGTGGTCGAGACCACCGTAACCGATGTCGTACGAAGCACCGTCGCCACCGATAATCCACTGGCTGCGCTTGGTGAGGAAGTGAGCCAATTCGCTGAGCTGCTTGCAAACGGGGCAACCATCGGCAGCACCCTTCTGAATCATGGGTTCGAGTTTGTTGGCAGCAGCGCGGCTTGCGTCAGCATCTTCCTGTCCGGCAATCCATTCAGCAGCAGCTTCCTTGAATTCTGCAGGAACGTGTTCGTCGGCCGAAGCGGCTTCGAGCAAGTTCTGAATGCGCTTGCGCATCTTCTTGTTGGCCATTACCATACCCAAACCGAATTCGCAGAAGTCCTCGAAGAGTGAGTTTGCCCAAGCAGGACCCTGACCCTTTTCGTTCGTGGTGTAAGGAGTTGAAGGAATTGAACCAGAGTAAATAGATGAGCAACCGGTAGCGTTGGCAATCATCTGACGATCGCCGAAGAGCTGGCTGACGAGTTTTACGTACGGAGTTTCACCGCAACCAGAGCAAGCGCCTGAGAACTCGAAGAGCGGGGTAGCAAACTGTGAGTTCTTGGGATTGAGTTTCACGTCAACCAAGTGCTGTTTGCTGGTTACGTTCTTCACGCAGTATTCCCAGTTTCCGGCTTCGTCCATCTGAGTTTCGAGGGGTACCATTTCGAGAGCCTTGTTGCCCTTCATACCGGGACAAACGTCGGCACAGTTACCGCAACCCAAGCAGTCGAGCACGTCAACCTGCTGAACGAAGTGCATACCCTTCATGGCGGCAGGAGCCTTCATTTCGAGGGTTTCGCCCTTGAAGCCGTTCAGTTCTTCGTCGGTGAGTACGAACGGACGGATGGCAGCGTGAGGACATACGAAGTCGCACTTGTTACACTGGATACAGTTTTCTTTGTGCCATACCGGAACGAATGCAGCCACACCGCGCTTTTCGTAAGCAGCAGTACCCTGTTCCCAAGTACCGTCTTCCGACACCTTGAATGCGCTAACGGGGAGCAAGTCGCCGTTTTGAGCATTGATGGGGCGTACGAGGTCAGAGATGTAAGCGGGTTCGTCGCGTACTTCCTTTTCGTCCTCAGGAAGGTTTGCCCATGCGGGGTCGATAGCCAACTTCTGGTATTCGCCGCCGCGGTCAACAGCCTGGTAGTTCTTGTCGACAACGTCCTGACCCTTCTTGCCATACGACTTCACGATGAACTTCTTCATCTGCTCAATGGCCAAATCAACGGGGATTACCTCGGTGATGCGGAAGAAGGCAGACTGAAGGATGGTGTTCGTACGGTTGCCGAGGCCGATTTCCTGGGCAATCTTGGTTGCGTTGATATAGTAAACGGTGATGTTGTGCTGAGCAAAGTAGCGCTTGGCATTGTTGGGCAGGTTGGCAGCCAACTCGTCGCCTTCCCAAATGGTGTTGAGCAGGAAGGTACCGTTGTCGCGCAAACCGCGAAGCACGTCGTACATGTGCAGATAAGCCTGAACGTGGCAAGCCACGAAGTTCGGGGTCTTAATCTGATAGGTAGAACGGATGGGGGTGTCGCCGAAACGGAGGTGTGAGCAGGTGAAACCGCCCGACTTCTTCGAGTCGTACGAGAAGTATGCCTGGCAATACTTGTCGGTGTTGTCACCGATGATCTTGATGCTGTTCTTGTTGGCACCTACAGTACCGTCGGCACCGAGACCGTAGAATTTAGCTTCGAAAATGCCTTCGCCGCCCAGTGCTTTTTCAGCTTCGAGGGGCAGCGAGCAGAAGGTTACATCGTCAACGATACCTACGGTGAAGTGATCCTTGGGTTCGGGGAGTGCGAGGTTTTCGTAAACCGAGATAATCATCGTCGGAGTAGTGTCGCATGAGCCTAAGCCGTAGCGTCCGCCAACGATAACCGGACGGTTCTCTGCATTGTAGAAAGCATCCTTCACGTCGAGATACAAAGGTTCGCCGCTTGCACCGGGTTCCTTCGTACGGTCGAGCACAGCAATCTTCTTGCAGGTCTTGGGCACTGCAGCGAGGAGATGCTTCACTGAGAAGGGACGGTAGAGGTGTACGCTGACCATACCCACCTTTTCGCCCTTGGCGTTGAGGTAGTCGATGGCTTCGCGGGCAGCTTCGGTTACTGAACCCATGCAGATGATTACGCGTTCAGCGTCATCGGCACCGTAGTAGCTGAAGAGTTTGTATTCGCGACCCGTGATTTTGCTGATTTCAGCCATGTACTTTTCGACGATGGCAGGCACAGCATCGTAGTAGCTGTTGCACACTTCGCGGTGAGCGAAGAAGGTTTCGGGGTTTTCGGCCATACCGCGTGCCACGGGGTGTTCGGGCGTAAGGGCGCGGCTGCGGAACTCGCTAACCTTGTCCATGGGAACGAGCGGACGGATGTCTTCCTGGTCCATAACCTCGATCTTCTGGTATTCGTGTGAAGTGCGGAAACCGTCGAAGAAGTTGATAAAGGGCACGCGGCTTTCGAGCGTAGCAAGGTGAGCTACAGCCGAAAGGTCCATTACTTCCTGAACTGAACCTTCGCACAGCATGGCAAAACCGGTTTGGCGGCAAGCCATTACGTCCTGATGGTCGCCAAAGATACAGAGTGAGTGGCTGGCCAACGTACGGGCTGAAACGTGGAACACGCAGGGAAGCAATTCGCCTGCTATCTTGTACATATTAGGAATCATGAGAAGCAGACCCTGCGATGCGGTGAACGTCGTCGTGAGCGCACCGGCTTGAAGCGAACCGTGAACAGCACCTGCGGCGCCGCCTTCGCTTTGCATTTCCTGCACCTTCACCGTGTCGCCAAACAGGTTAATACGTCCCTGAGCTGACCACTCATCTACGTGTTCGGCCATAGGCGACGAAGGAGTGATGGGGTAAATGGCAGCAACTTCGCTGAACATATAAGCAATATGCGCAGCGGCCTGGTTGCCGTCACAAGTAATGAAATTCTTGTTTGCCATAATGTTTTTGTAAAATAGAAAGATTGAAATTTGCTTATTTACTGAGAAAGGCCCGAAAGCCTCTCGTTTTTTTTGAGGAGGAAAGCCCCAAAGCTCCCCCTCGTAAAGGATGAACCCGAAGGCACTCCTTTGCACGGGTGTGAACAGGCAAAACCTGCAATCCCGTTTGTTTGAGGAATCCGGCAAACAGACGCTGAACGTCCTTTACCCGGCATACCCCTCTGTATCGTATGCGCAGATGTGACAGAGCATTTTCACCCACACCTGCCTGATTTGTCAGGTCGTTATGTGTCCTGCGCAGTTTAATACAAGAAACCGAACAACCATAAAGGTATTTCGTTTTCGCGACCCACATCCGTGTTGTAGCGCACATAAATGGTGTCGGCCGTAGTGCGCACACGGCGAGCCTTGTCGCACACACAGATATTCGTATTGTTATTGATGCGGAACATACCAGAGCGGTGTCCCTTGTTCACCGTATGGTGACGCCACAAGCAGTTCACGAAATACGTTTCCATGATGTTCTGCTCCGACATTGTGTTGTCATACACCGCATACATCAAGTTTGCATCGTGCAGATAAATAGCCGCCGGTTTTTTCGGGAAAGTTTCGCCCTCGCGGTGCACCATATTGATCAGGCGGGTTTCCTCCAGATACTTCAGGTAATTCATCACCGTAGCGCGCGAAGTACCGATTTCCTGCGCCAGCTTGCTCACATTGGGGGCCGAAGGGTCGCCAATAGCCAACAAATACAGCAATTTCTTGATGCGCGACAAATATTTCAGCTCAATTTGCTTGTTCAGCAGCAAATCCACCTCAATCATGTTGTTCATCGCCTTGAGCAAAGCCTCCGTGAAGTTATGATTTTCGAGGAAGAAAGGATAATAGCCATGCTGCAAGTACTTCTGGAAGTAGTTCCACGGATGCACCTTCGGCAAGATGCCGCGCAGAATGTGTTCGTGGTTAGCCAGCAACTGGTCGAAAGTATAAGCCTCGAAGTTAAAGTCCGTCTGCAAGTTAATGTACTCTCTGAACGAAAAACCATGAAGCACATACGTGCGGCTGATGGCACTCAGTTCGGTCGAATCCTCCTCCTCGGGGTTCACCGAAGTCGTTGAATACACAATGCGCAGATAAGGATATTTATGGTAGCACTCCACCAACTGCTCACGCCAACCGGGCAATTTGAAAGCCTGGTCGATGAGCAGCACCTGACCTCCACGCGCCACAAATTCGCCGGCAAAGTCCACAATGCCGTGCGCATGAAAATAAAAACTATTTAAATCAATGTAGAGACACTGATGCAAACGCACGTCGAAATGCTCTTTGGCATACTGCAACAGAAAGGATGTACGGCCTACACCGCGCGGGCCCTTGATGCCTATCATGCGATAGCTCCAATCAATCGTATCCATGAGCGAACGGCGTACCGGTGCATTGAAATGCTCCATCAGATAAGCGTGCGATAAGAAAAACGTCTCCATTTGCAATTTATAATTTCAGATATACGGATGTTCCCCCTCGTAATAATATCCCGACCGCCAGCCTGAAACGGCACGCGAAAACGGCTGCATCCCCATCATATATTTGTGCCTATGTATTTTTAAAGAAAAACACATGTATACAGAACAACAAGCAGCCCTCGGCAGACAGAACTACAAAGAACATCTCAAAAAAAATAGCGCAATACGACGGCACAGCCTACGCTGCTGACTCATTCGTAAAATCGTTCACAAGGATAAACCAGTGTATTATTTGGGCTGAATACCAAAAACATACATCTTTCTACCCTCCAAAACAATCCTTTCGCTACCGCAAAGGTACAAAAGTAGTACGACACTCGCAAAATCTATATGGCATTTTTTTGAATTATTATCCCTTAATTTATCAACATCAGATAGCAAATTCGATAAACTTTTTTAAATGAAGTCGTC
>ULXU01056506.1_pt1 | contig 34107 bp, 22 predicted proteins | sample 1961521 | NCBI WGS metagenome assembly ULXU01 (sample SAMEA4835845, study PRJEB28245) | human gut metagenome | biome: gut microbiome; material: fecal sample | place: Denmark | collected 2008
CAGCGATTGCACAGATATCCTTCGTAGAATACCCTCTTCGTAACATATTTGTGACTACAATTCTGGTTCTGCTACTGTCACCGATTTCCTTGCCAATTTTCTGTTCCTCTTCCTTGATTTCTATCCATGCTTTGCACATATTATAACGCTCCCTTCCAACTTCATCCTTTTCCATATGCTTGATGCTCTCTTCTGCCAGTTCTTCCAAATTTAAAAGTTCCGTGATGACTTCTACCGTATCTCCGGGCAGGCTCCGGTATGCCGGATCTTCCAGCATCAATGTCTTCAGCTTTTCCTTATCTTCCCGATAACGGAATGCTTGAAAGACTTCTTTAATATCTGTATGAAACTGCTCAAAACTGTCCTCTGAGTTGATGCAGTACAGACGCATCGGATAATCAGCAAACTGTGTGCTCATACCGTCCACATCCGTACCGAACTCCATCAGATCTGATAATTTTACCGGACCATCCCACGGCTTTTCTCCGTGATACAGACATAAGGTATAGACAGGAATCAGGCGATCCTGTTTCTTCACACCGCTGAGACGTTCGTCCTCATGCAATTCTTTTGTTTGCTCATATTTGCGCTTTAATATCCGGACCTGCTTTAGATACTCCTGTACGTCATATTCCATACAACGCAACGGCATAATGTAATCTACGTAATTTTGAGATTCTATTGCCAGAATCCGGAACATCGTTCCATTTTGCAGCTTTTTCTTTACGTCACGAAATTCTTCTTTTCGTTTTACTTTGTTAGGCAGTTTCCGTTTTCCCTTGTGATGCTCTTCTGGGAAAACTTTCTGTTTCACCGCATAGCGCTCCGACTGTTCACATAACTGTTCCGGCGCAAGGATCCGTTCCCCGTGAAAAAAGACTCCGTTAAACAAATCCGCAAACCGTTCCACATCCCCAAGATATTCCTGCATTGCAACTGCTACATTCCCCATAGATTTTCGCTCCTCTTCTGTTTATGGCAGAAGATACCAACAGAGCATACACCCAATGTGTACAGTTGGTGCTATTCAAGCTATAAATGCAAGGCAAATAACATCGGGAATGCGTCAGGTCAGAATCTCCTGCTTTTAGAATGTTTTGATAATGGAATAAAAGCACGATCTTCCGACACGAATAGATTGTAAGAATTGTCAAAAAAAGAATTTCTATGCTTTGTTCTTACCATAACATAGGTGATCTTTGGTTGCAAGCTTTATTTCTAATATAATTTTATATAACTTTTCAAAGGCAAAGATATTTCGCTGATCCTTTTCGAAGATGGTGCAATTGTGGAAATGCTTACTTTGTAAAAATGAACACGGAATGGTAAAATTGTGCATTTTTGAGAAAAGTACAGACTTGCGCAAAAATAATAACTAAAAATTGCTCAAAAAATCTATGAATTACTTCCAAAAATATTCAAAATGTACAAAATGAGTTTACTAATGCGAAGTGAAAGTGCTAATATATAGTACATAGCGTTGTAAGAGCTTACAATTGTAATCGTTTACAACAAAGCGCAAGAACAGAAAACAGCGCAAAAAATTACGGAGATTAGAGCGCTACCGTAAAAAATGGGAGGATTGTATGAGTCGATGTAAGAAAAACAGATTTTTGGCATTTATGTTGACCGTGGCTATGCTGCTGGGTGTCATGCCGGTGGATCTGCTGGGTGGTATTGCCAGCGTGAAGGCTGCGGAGACGGTTCATGAGGTGAACTTTACAAAGATATCTGCAGAAGGAAAAACAGATAAAGGTCCATTTACAAATGATATGATGAGGGACAGCTATTATACACTTGTTGGAAGTGCAATGTGTAGATTAAACAGTAAAGGAACAAAAGTAACAGCTGTTGAACTGACAGATAAGGAAGGGCTGTCTGCTATAAATTTTACGGTTAATGGAACGGCAACCTTGGAGGTGAAATTTTGCAGTACGGGTAAAACCAATAACTCGCAATTGGCATTAAAAAAAGATGGAACACAGATAGCTGATTCAGTGAAGACGGTTACAGGAACAAGTGGTGAAACAGCAGCTTACTCGAATCTTACAGCAGGTACTTATTCAATCATTAGTGCAGAAGGATTTACGGAAAGAAGCGTTCGAATCATAAGTATCAAGGTAACAGAGACAACGCAGGATATTCCCACAGGAGCAACCGTTTCCGGTAACATTGCTGTTGTAGACAATACAAACGGACTGGTGAGCGAAGGCGAAAAAGTCAGCCTGACTGCGGATGGCAAGGACAATGTAGACTTAAGTGTAGGTCCCAACAGTGATCTTACACTGAGTGCCGGAACTACCTACAATATCGTTGCTCCGAACGAGAATGTCCGTGCTGTTGCGGAAGATGGTAAGACCACCATTACCACTGGTACGGAAGCTTTTAGCACTACCATTACTTTGGGTAAGGCAAAAGTAGAAGCACTGGTAAAACTGGCAGAAGGCTCTGAACTGGAAGATAGTGCGACTTTAACATTGACCAATACAGCAGATGCTGGCGATACTGTTCAGCTGACACCTAATGGAACAGTACCCCTTAAGGTAGGTGCAACCTACGAGATTTCTACGAGTATGGCATTAGCTGATGCGAAAGTAAATGGTGAAAAAACGGTTACTGTTACAGAAGAAACTACAGAGCTGATCATTTCTATAGAATCCACACAGGTAGCGACAACGATCACTGTGAAAGATGCAGATGGTCTGCTGGGTGATGGAACGGTGACATTGACCAATATGAAAGATGCTGCCGATGTACATAGCTTTAAGAGTGGAGAAATAGTATCTTTGACGATTGGAGAGGTATATAAAGTAAGCTGCGCAGTAAACAACGCAATTATTAAGATCAATAACAGTACAATATACAAAGCGTCAAGAGAAACTACAAATGCAAATGTGGTTATAAGTGCCAAAGATGCAGATTTGCATGAACTGGATCTGAGCGGTGGACTGTTAAAAGGACAGACCTATGAAGGCGGTATTTCTGTTCTGGCAGATATGCCTTATACATCGAAGACGTTAGAGGCATGTGGTGTTTTATATGAGGGAACCGTACAGACCCTGAAAGAGAATCCTTCACCAAATAATGGAGCAATCCCTACTACCGGTGCTGCGGTGAAACTGGTTGCAGAAAAGGCGGGTAAGCTGAAGGTTACAGTATCCCTTGTAAGCAAAGTTTACTATTTCCTGGAAGAGACTGCAAACGGTCCCAAGGAAGTATTGAAATTTGATAATACAACAAATACGCAAACTGGTGGAAAGGTTCTGATCCTTCCGGTAGAAGCAGGAAAAACTTATTATTTATATACACACGGATCCAAAATCAAGATGTATGGAATTACCGTAGATTACAGAACTTCTCTTGACTGGAACAAGATTGAAACTCCCGTACTTGGAACCCCTTCCGTAAAGGGCGGCACGATTTCTGTTCCCTATACCGCACAGGTAGGCGGTATCTATGGAGAGTCTTTGGATGTAACGATGTATGATGCAAATGGTAAGGAAGTAATGAAACAGTCAATTACCGCAGAGAGTGAATCCGGAGTAGCAGAATTCACACCCGCAGCATCCGGTACATACAGCTTTAAAGCAGAGTTGATCCGTACCGGCGAAGCCTCTAAGGTAAGTAATACGACAACCGGTGTTAATTTTGTCCTTCCCATGGCAACTCCCACAGGCTTAAATGCTGAGAACAAGGGCCACGGCAACGTGAAGCTGACCTGGCAGGCTGTTCCCGAAGCTGAAAGCTACACAGTATATGTGGATGGCAAGGTATATGCAGAGGGTGTGACAAAGTTATTACAGAAGATTTCAGGACTGACCGTAGGACAGGAATATACATTTGGCGTTGCGGCAGTCAGAGGAAATGACATTTCCAAACCGGCAGAGGTGAAATTGACGATCACAGAAGATGCAGTAAAGACCTGGAATTATTCCGCATTCGGTTCTAGCGTAGATACCATGTCAGAAGGCGGCAGGAACAACGGCTTCAGCGGAAGCTATGATACACAGGATTTGAAAGTATGGAGTATGAACAGCAAGGGTAAGCTGGTACCGAACTCCACCGATGGTGTGGCATTCTACTATACCACCATTGATCCTGAGACAGAGAACTTTACGTTGTCCGCAGATGTAACCGTAGATAGTTGGAAGTTTACCAATGGTCAGGAAGGCTTCGGCCTGATGGCAGCAGACCGTGTGGGAGAGAACGGTTCCGGTAATTCCTTCTGGAACAACTCTTATATGGTAAGTGCGACCAAGGTGGAATATTTCTGGGATGCAGAGGCCGGTCAGGTATCTGATGCCGGAGATAAGTACACCATGAAGCTGGGTGTCGGATCTCAGGAGAAGATCGGTGTAACACCGGAGAATCTTGCGGCAGACACTGTAGTAGATGATTTCCAGACGGCCATGAGAACGCTGGAGACCAGTGCCGTAGCAAGCGGCCATGGTGCCGGAACTTATAATATGGTAGGCGGATATGAGGCAGCATTAAAGGATATCACAGATGTCAATCCTCAGACAACCTTCCATATGACGATCCAGAGAAATAATACCGGATATTTCTTAAGCTATACCAATGTAGCTACCGGCGAGACCGTGACCAACAAATATTACCACGGTGACAACGGTGATGAACTGACCAGACTGGATGAGAATAATATTTATGTAGGCTTCTATGCTTCCAGAAGTGCTAAGGTAAGCTTCAACAATATGAGCCTGACCACAGTGGCTCCGGAAAATGATGCACCTGCCGAAGCAAGACCGATTACTTATGTAACCCCGAACTTCAGCATTGAGTCTGCCAAGGTTGCCAACAATGCAAACTATGAGATGGTATACTACGGCAATGCCGATGGCGTTCTGAGTATTACGAACAGCAAGGGAGAAGCAGTGGTATCCGGACAACATGTGGATGCCAAGACCAAGTTCCGTGTCAATACGGTTCTGGAGCAGGGCAGCAATACTTTTGCAGTTGAGTTCACACCGGATGCAGATTACAAGCCTGCAAAGTATTCTCTCTTAAGCAGTTATGATACTGTGAAATTTGATTTCACCGTAACCTATAATGTAAAAGACAGAAGTTATATTTATGTAAGTCCCGACGGCAGAAGCTATGGAAGCGGTGCCAAGGATGATCCTGTAGATATTTATACCGCAGTGAAGAGTGCTGCTCCCGGACGGACGATCCTGTTAAAGAGCGGAACTTATGCGCTGGACAAGACGGTCATTGTAGAAAGAGGCGTTAACGGAACCGCAGATGCGAGGATTTACATGATCGCAGATCCGGAGGCTGCCACACGCCCGGTACTGGATTTCCAGGGAAGATGTGCAGGTATGATCCTGGCAGGCGATTATTGGTACTTCCAGGGATTTGATGTTACAAGATCCGCAAATGCGCAGAAGGGTATTCAGGTATCCGGAAGCTACAACACTGTGGACAACGTAATGACCTACAGAAACGGTAATACCGGTCTTCAGATCAGCAGATATAAGAGCACAGATAACTGGGAAGACTGGCCGTCCCACAATCTGATCCTGAACTGTACTTCTTATCTGAATGCAGATGCGGGATATGAGGATGCGGATGGATTTGCAGCAAAACTGACAGTAGCAGACGGCAACGTATTTGATGGATGTATCGCAGCTTACAATGCCGATGACGGATGGGATCTGTTCGCAAAAGTAGAGACCGGTGCCATCGGTCAGGTAACGATTCAGAACAGCGTGGCATTTAAGAATGGTTATGTACTGGATGAGAATGGACAGGAAGTAGATGCGGGTAACGGTAACGGCTTCAAGATGGGTGGTTCCAGCATCAGCGGACAGCATATCCTGCGCAACAGCGTATCCTTCGGTAATAAGGCAAAGGGTATCGACTCCAATAGCTGCCCGGACATTCAGGTATATGCTTCTACCAGCTACAATAATGAATCCTACAACGTAGCGCTTTACACGAACGATGCGAAGAACACAGCATTTATCGCACAGGGAATCCTATCCTTCAAGGACAGCACCAATGCAGCAGAAGAACTGATCGCAGAGCAGTTCAAACCCAAGGGAACACAGGAGACAAGTACTTACGAAAATGTAGCAAACTACTACTGGAGAGGTGAAAACGCTACCAACAGTGAAGGAGTTGCAGCGGCAGCAGACTGGTTCCGTAACCTGGATATGAACAGCGCAATTCATGGCGGCATTCACAGAAATGCCAACGGTATCATCAATATGAATGGCTTCCTTGAGGTGACCGGCAAGGTACCCGAAGGCGTGGGAGCCAGAATGACAGGAACTGCTTCCGGCGTGATCACAGTAAATACGGATGTTGACAGAGAGGAAGACGATGATAACAACAGTGGCGCTTCTTCTACAGCAGCATCTACCGTAGCATCTACCGTAGACTGGAACGATGTCAGCAGCTCTGTACAGAATAAGGTGGCAGAGATGTTACAGAATCCTGCCATTGCAAGTGTCAACATGAACTTCGTATGCAGTGGTGAGGTGCAGGTACCTCAGAATCTGCTGAATATGATCAAGGGCACGAAAATAACGCTTGCTTTCCACAGCGGAAACGGCGTGGCACTGAGCATCAGTGGACAGGATCTGAAGAACAGGAATCTGTCCGGAATTCAGAAAATTGATCTGACCGTAGATCCGGACAGTAATGCAATTCCGGCAAATGTAGTATCTGCAAAATCCGGAGCTGTGAACAAGCAGATTAGTATCAGAGATACCGGCAGCTTCGGTGTACCTGTCAATATTCATGTGAATGTAGGTAAGGATAACGCCGGTAAGAGTGCAAACCTGTATCGTTACAACGCAGAAAAGGGACGCCTGGAGTATTGCGGATCCTTTACCGTAACTTTTAACGGACAGTCCATGTTCGCCCTGAAGCGTGGTGGAAATTATCTGGTAACGGTAACAGACCGCAGACCTTCTGAGAGTATCTGGTATGCGGATGGTGATTATATGGTTAAGAGAGGAGATACACTTTCCGGGATCGCTAAGAGAAATCACATGACGCTGGCAGAGCTGCTTAGCAGAAATGCACAGATCACGAATCAGAATGTGATCAGAGTCGGCCAGAAGCTGAATCTGAACTGACCTGAAAACGAGTTGTAAGAAATCAGAGAAAAGTATAAGACAGGAAACTGAAAACGAGAAAACGGATGGCTTAGGAGGGCCATCCGTTTTTAGTGGATACGAATCGATTGGAAATGCTTTATTGTACCTGATTAGGGTTCAATCTGCCATTCGTGAAGTCCAGGGCATTCTGCAAGGTAATCTCTGCGATGGCCTCCGGCGCTTCTTTGGTAAAAAATCCCTGATGGGAGGTGATCATGACATTGGGGAAGGACAGAAGTCTTGCAGTGGTGGAATGCTCCAGAATCTCGTCAGAACGGTTCTCGTAGACATCGTAGGCGATGACTTTCATGCCGAAACCGTTACAGATCCTGCACATGGCAGCACCAATCCGGCCGGATGTATTCCATCTGAATGTCGGGATATTTTTTGAGTGTCGCCTCGAAAGATTCTTTATCATAGCTTTTGGTGTCATAAAATAAGCTATCATGCTTATTCTTCACACTAGCCTCCTTGGATTGATTTATATAGTATGTGTATCATTCGTTTTAATCATGCCCAGATTTGCCTTTGCTATAGCTCAAAATATCAAACTTTGTTATAATAATGGAAAAGTCTCATTGAGAAAAATTAAGAAAATGATGTGGATATGATGCAAGGCGCAGATATACTGGCGTCAGGAGGTGCAGATTATGAAAAAAATATTTTTTGCAGTGGTATTTGCAGGGGCTTTGCTGGGGCTTGCAGCTTGCGGAAACCGGGAGACAGTGGCTGCCCCAGGGACTGTTGTAGAGAGTATCGGAGAGGCGCAGAGCAGTGATACGGCAGGAGAGACAGTGAATGAGACAGCCGAGAATGCAGAATTGCCCACACAGGCAGGAATAACAGAAGACCAAAGCAGCACACAGGAAGGTGATCTGGTGGAGTTTGCCATAGAAGATCATGAGGGCAGCAGTGATCCCGGGGATAAGACAAGGGACTACAAGTATTCCTATCAGACGGCCACGATTACGATTCCGGGCAATGAGGCAGCGCAGGAGAAGATCCAGAAGGATCTGGATGAATATGTAAATGATTTTGTGGAAGGAATTCAGGCCGGAGATTTTGGTACACTTTATGAGGATATGCCGGTATATGTGCAGAGCTATGAGGATCTTACTTTCCATGTGATCCGTGCAGATGACAAGGTGATCAGCTTGTCGTGGGGACTGGAAGGGTATGACCAGGGGGCTCATGGATGGTATACTTTGTATTATATGAATTATTATACCAAGACCGGCGAAAGAATCACTTTTGACAGTCTGGGAAGTGGATTTCGTGAGAAAGCACTGGAACTGGTGACAGCCAAAGCGGCGGAAATGCAGGCAAAAGAAGACTGCTTCTTTGACGATTACGAGAAGAGTATAAAATTGGTGGTACTGGACGGTACGGAAGATCTGGATGCCCTCTATCAGGAAATCTACGGAGCGGATATTGCAGGTACGGATAATGGCGCTGCAACACCTACTTTCAACATTACGGAACATGGATTTGTTTTCGAATCTGGTCAGTATGTATTACAGTCCTATGCGGTCGGAATTGTTGATTTCGAGATTCCGGCAGAGGACTTTGGAGATGCGTTGACAGCAGATATTTTCTAGCGGAGGAAATTATTTATGCTTACATCATTGGGACTGATTTTTTTACTGGGGCTGCTCATGGCGGCAATCTGTCAGAAAATCCGTTTGCCCCGCATCATTGGGATGCTGTTTACGGGCATCATTTTAGGACCCTATGTGTTGAATCTGCTGGATGCGTCGATCCTGAATATCTCATCGGAGCTGCGGCAGATCGCACTGATCATCATTTTGTTGAAGGCCGGATTAGCATTGGATCTGAAGGACTTGAAAAAAGTGGGCCGCTCCGCAGTTATGTTATCCTGCGTCCCGGCCACTTGTGAATTGCTTGCCTTTGTAATATTTGCCCCCATGATCCTTAACATCAGCCGCATGGATGCGGCGGTCATGGGAGCAGTGCTGGCAGCAGTGTCACCTGCGGTTGTGGTGCCACGTATGGCATATCTCATGGAAAATGGCTATGGCACGGAGAAAAGTATCCCACAGATGATTCTGGCAGGGGCATCCTGCGATGACATTTATGTCATCGTGCTGTTTTCCACCTTTGTGGGAATGGCACAGGGAGGACATGTCAATGCCCTGGACTTCGTGAATATCCCGGTGTCCATCCTGACCGGTGTGTTATTCGGAGCATTTGTGGGATGGCTGCTGGGGCAGCTTTTTGAACTGCTATATCGGAAGGGCAGCTATGTGCGCAACAGCATGAAAGTCATTATTATCATGGGATTGTCCTTTTTATTAATGGCCTTGGAAACTATGTTAAAGGGAATAGTGGCATTCTCCGGTCTGCTGGCGGTGGTGAGTATGGCCTGTGCGTTGAAAATGTGGGCACCGAAAGAAGTGACCGGCAGATTGTCTGAGAAGTTCGGCAAGCTGTGGCTGGCAGCAGAGGTAGTGCTGTTCGTGCTGGTGGGCGCGGCGGTAGATATCCGCTACACCATGGAAGCCGGACTGGCTGCAGTGGGAATGATCCTGCTGGCGCTGGCATTCCGTTCCATGGGTGTGGCACTGTGCCTGCTGGGAACGGAACTAGGTAAAAAGGAGCGCCTGTTCTGCATGATCGCCTATCTGCCGAAAGCTACGGTGCAGGCTGCTATCGGTTCCGTACCCCTGACCATGGGGTTGTCCTGCGGCAAAATCGTCCTGTCTGTTGCAGTGCTGGCGATCCTCATAACGGCACCCCTGGGAGCACTGGGGATGGATGCAACGTACCGGAAGCTGCTTCAGAAAAATTGAGAAAATAATACCATTTGACAGTCATCCGGCATGTGATCAAGTCCCGGAAGGAAGCCGCAAAAATATCTACGCCATAAGAACAAGCAGGCCGTAAGCAGACGTCGGTACTTATTGACCGTATTTTGGTCAATTATGTACCGCTACGTTCTGCGCCAGAGCGAAAGCGTGCCTGCGGTTCTTATGACGTAGAATTGTTGTGAATATCCAATGCAAAACCCCGGCAGTTACAACAACTGCCGGGGTTTTAAGGAGGATAGAAATCGTTTTAAACTATGTACATCAGGTTTATTAACCCATGGTAATAACTACGTTGTACTCTTCTTTGCCCTTTTCGTAAGGAATGATGTGTCCATCAACAGCCTTGCCGTCTACGGTCAGGGATACCACGCCCTTCTCCACATTCTGAGGGTTCTTCACCTGAATGTGATAGGTGCCCTCACGGAATTTACGGGTGATAGAGAAATCACCGAAGCCCTTGGGAATACAAGGATCTACGGACAATCCCTGATGGGTGGGATATACACCCAGTATGTACTGGGAGATATTTACGAAAGTCCATGCTGCGGTACCGGTCAGCCAGCTGTTCTTGGCTTCGCCGTGGAATTTTGCATCCTTACCGGCTACCATCTGGGAGTATACATAAGGCTCGGTACGATGAATTTCGCTGATATCCTCGATATATGCGGGACAGGTCTTGCGGTAGATCTCGAACGCTCTGTCACCTCTGCCGAGAACGGTCTCTGCGATGGATACCCAGGGGTTGTTGTGACAGAAGATACCGGCATTTTCCTTGTATCCGGGGGGATAAGAGGATACTTCACCAAGTTCGAGGTGATACTCCGTGTATGCAGGCTGCAAGATCATGACACCGTACTTGGTATCCAGTCTTTCTTTTACGGAATTCAGTGCCTTCTCGGCAAGTCCTTCCTTCACACCGACACCGGCGAGTACACAGAAGCCCTGAGGCTCGATGTAGATCTGGCCTTCGCGGCATTCCTTGGAACCTACCTTGTGGCTGTAAGCATCATAAGCACGGACGAACCAGTCGCCGTCCCAGCCATCCTTGAGGATCGCATCGTACATTGCCTGTACTTCCTTACGTGCGCGGGCGGCCTCATCGGCATCACCCATCAGCTCGCACAGCTGTGCATATTCTTCACCGTATTTTACGAACATACCGGCAATGAATACGGATTCTGCCACGGGACCTTCACTGGGACCGAAGGTCTGGAAGGATTCTCCGGGATGAGCGGAGAAGCAGTTCAGGTTCAGACAGTCATTCCAGTCGGCACGGCCGATCAGAGGCAGATTGTGAGGACCTTTGTGATTGATAATATAATCTAAGGAGCGCTTTAAGTGATCCATCAGAGGAGCAGCTACGCTCATGTCATTATCGAAAGGAACCATCTGGGTCAGAATAGAGGTATCGCCTGTCTCTCTGACATAAGCACTGGTACCTGCAATAAGCCACAGAGGATCATCGTTGAATCCACTGCCGATATCGGAGTTGCCTTTCTTGGTCAGAGGCTGATACTGATGGTAAGCACTGCCGTCCTGGAATTGGGTGGAAGCGATATCAATGATACGCTCTCTTGCACGGTCCGGGATCAGATGTACGAAACCGAGCAGATCCTGGCAGGAATCACGGAAGCCCATACCACGGCCGATTCCGGACTCGTAATAAGAAGCGGAACGGGACATGTTGAAGGTTACCATGCACTGATACTGGTTCCAGGTGTTGACCATGCGGTTTACCTTTTCGTCCTCGGACTGTACGGTGTAGCGTGCCAGCAGCTGCTTCCAGTAAGCCTGCAATGCTGCGAAAGCTTCTTCAACCTGAGCGTCGGTCTGATATTTGGCAATCATCTCTTTTGCACGTGTCTTGTTGATCACACCGTAGGATTCCCATTTTTCGTCTTCGGGATTCTCGATATAGCCAAGTACGAAAATGAAAGTCTTCGTCTCACCGGCAGCCAGATCCACATTGATCTGGTGAGAAGCAATGGGAGACCAGCCGCTTGCCATGGAATTCGTGCATTTGCCGTTCTCAACCGCTTCAGGGGAATCCGCACCTCTGTACGCACCCAGGAAAGCGTCTCTGCTGGTATCGAAACCGTCGATCTTCGTATTTACAGAATAGATTGCGTAATGGTTACGACGCTCACGGTATTCGGTCTTATGGTAGATGGTGGAATCCTGTACCTCCACCTCGCCGGTGCTTAAATTACGCTGGAAGTTCTTCATATCATCATCGGCATTCCACAGACACCATTCTACATAAGAGAATACGGACAGTTTCTTGTCCTCGGAGCTTCCGTTGGTCAGAGTAAGCTGAGAGATCTCGCAGTTATCGTTCAGAGGAACGAAGGAGAGCACGGAAGCCTTGACGCCGTTCCTGGAAGAGGTGAAACGGCTGTAACCGATACCGTGACGGCACTCGTAAGAATCCAGCTCAGTCTTCGTAGGCTGCCAGCCGGGATTCCATACGGTATCCCCGTCCTTAATATACAGGTATTTGCCGTTGATGTCTGCGGGTACGTTATTATAACGATAACGGGTCAGACGCAGCAGCTTGGCATCCTTATAGAAGGTATATCCGCCACAGGTGTTGGATATCAGACTGAAAAACTCGTTGCAGCCCAGGTAGTTGATCCAGGGAAGCGGAGTCTTGGGAGTGGTGATGACATATTCCTGATGCACATCATCAAAATGACCATACTTCATAAGAAAATCTCCTTCTTTCATGTTGTTGTATGTTGAGTGTTTAGTTTTTCGCTGCGGAGTGCTTACTGTTAAGTAAACGATTAAGTACTCCGGATTTCTGATTTGTATTATACAGAAGCAATAGTGAAAATGCAATATGAATCTTGAAAAAGCCTGTAAAATGCGCAATGTATACAAAAACGTCAGAAAAAGATGGTCAGAAAACACAAAAGAAAATATATACCCATAAGCAGAGCCTACAAATAAAAAACACATCAAACGTTATCGCACACTTTGCCTTTATATGGAAGAAACACAATAGCCATACAAGCCAAATGTACAAAACCACCCAGCCTAAATTGTTGATTATAGACAAAATGGATACTTTTTTAAAAAAATAAGCAAAAAAGTATTGCAAAATGCTTAAAGGTGGTATATATTAAAACTACGAAAACGATTAAGTTACAAAACAGGTCAGACGGAATGACGAAGGCATGGGACAGGAGTAAGGTATGGCATCACTGAAAGACATTTCCAAGATTTGTGGAGTCTCCGTTGCAACTGTCAGCAAGGCGTTGAACGACCACAAGGACATTGGAGAAGAAACAAAAGCAACTATCAGAAGGGTCGCAAAGGAAATGGGATATTCCCCGAACCTTTCCGCAAGAGCTTTGAAGACGAACCGGACCTACGGAATCGGCGTCCTCTTCGCAGATGAAGCCAGAAGCGGTCTTACCCACGATTATTTTTCCAGCGTGCTGGACAGCTTCAAGAGAACGGCAGAGAAAAGCGGTTATGATATTACCTTTATTAATAGCTGCAAGAACCGGCCGGACCGGATGTCCTATCTGGAACACAGCAGATACAGAGGCTTTGACGGTGTGGTACTTGCCTGTATTGATTTCGGAGATCCCGAGGTCATTGAACTGGTACAGAGTTCCATCCCGGTAGTCACCATTGACTACCTGTTCAACAACCGCATTGCGATCATGTCGGACAATGTTACAGGAATGAAAGAGCTGCTGGAGTACATATATAGTAGAGGACATAGAAAAATAGCTTATATCCACGGAGCAATGTCAGCGGTTACCTCGGGACGATTATCCAGCTTCTACCGGACGGCGGAACGTCTGGGATTAGAGATTCCGGACGAGTACATCAGAGAAGCAGCTTACAGAGATACTACAACAACCTATCGTGTGACCAATGAGCTGCTGGATCTTCCGGATCCACCGACATGTATCATTTATCCGGATGACTTCGCTTCTTTCGGAGGCATCAATGCTATCAGGGAGAGAGGGTTACAGATCCCTGAAGATATCTCGGTAGCAGGCTATGATGGCATACAGGCAGCAAGACAGCTGGAACCCAGGCTGACCACGGTACAGCAGGACACCGAACAGATCGGATGTCTGGCAGCCAGAGAACTGATCAGTCTCATCGAGAGACCAAAGACCACCATCATAGAGCAGGTCATCGTATCCGGAAAAGTCGTGGAAGGCAAGTCGGTAGCACGGATTCCGACAGACAATTAATCAGGCATTTATATGGAAGCGACGCAACCGCCTACATATGAATATAAATGCATCAAACACTTACAACAAACATTCAACAAAAATGGGAGGAAACAAACATGAAGAAAAAAGTACTTAGTGCTTTACTTACCACCACAATGTTAGCAAGCATGCTGGTAGGTTGTGGCAGCAGCAATGACGCTCCTGCAGCATCTACAGATGCAGCACCCGCTGCATCCACCGAGGCTAAGACCGAGGCACCTGCATCCACTGAGGCAGCAGCACCCGCAGCAACAGAGGAAGGCAAAGTCTTCAACATCTACTGCTGGAACGAGGAGTTCAAGAGCCGTCTGACAGATCATTATCCCGGATATGAAGAAGTAGACGGAACCACCGGTAAGATCGGTGACATCACTGTAAAGTGGAACATCACTCCTTCTGATGACAATGCTTATCAGAACAATCTGGATGCAACACTGTTAAAGCAGGCTGATGCAGCAGCTGATGACAAGATTGACCTGTTCCTGGTTGAGGCTGACTACGCACTGAAATATGTTGATACCGACTACACGATGCCTGTTAAGGATCTGGGCATCACCGATGCAGATCTGGCTAACCAGTATCAGTACACCAAGGATGTTGTAACCGACTCCAACGGCAATCTGAAGGGTGTTTCATGGCAGGGCTGCCCCGGCGTTCTGATTTACAACCGTGAAGCTGCTAAGGCTGTTCTGGGAACCGATGATCCCGCAGAGGTTCAGAAGTCTGTATCTGATTGGGATACCTTCACCGCAACCGCTGAGAAGATGAAAGCAGCCGGTTACAACATGGTATCTTCCGTAAACGATACTTATCGTGTATACTCCAACAACGTATCCGGCAAATGGGTACAGGATGGCAAGATCGTAATCGATGACAACCTGATGAAGTGGGTTGATGACTCCAAGAAGATGGTTGACGCTAAGGAAACCGGTACCTTCGACCTGTGGTCTGATGACTGGAGCAAAGGCTTCTATCCCGATGGCAAAGTATTCTGCTACTTTGGACCCGCTTGGCTGATCAACTTCTCCATGGCAGCTGATACCGATGGATCTATCGCAAATCAGGGTGGCTGGGGCGCTACTGAAGGACCTCAGGGCTTCTTCTGGGGCGGTACTTGGATCTGTGGTGCTACCGGAACCGACAACGCTTCTCTGGTTAAGGATATCATCCTGAAGATGACCACTGATGAAGACATCATGAAAGAGATCGTTGTAGCTGATGATGATTTCGTAAACAACAAACCCGCTATGGAAGCTATGGCAGCAGATACCTCTTATCAGAGCAAGGTACTGGGTGGACAGAATCCTCTGGCTATGTTCTGCGCAGGCGCTGAGAAGATCGATCTGAGCAACCTGTCTGCATACGATCAGGGATGTAACGAAGAGTTCCAGCATGCTATGAAGAACTACTTCGATGGTAAGGCTTCTCTGGATGATGCACTGGATCTGTTCTACAAGGCTGTAGAAGAGAAGTATCCTGAGCTTACTCACTAATCTGAAACGATAAGCGAATAGCGAAACAATAAGGAATTGAGAACCGTGCCTGCCTGGCTGGTCAGGTGGGCACGGTTTTTCTCTCAAAATTCCCGGTTGGCAGAAGCTTTTTTCGAAAGAAAATAATTAAGAACAAAAGGAAGAAAGCTGCTGCGAGCCTGATCGGAAAAAAGATGGCACGAAAAAACGTAAAGTCGCTAAGAGAGCATGACGGCAAAAGGGAGGAATCATTATGGCAAAGGTAAAACGCGGAAAGGTGGTACGCTATAATAAGTGGGGTTATATTTTCCTGATCCCCTTTATAGTAGTGTATGTATTATTCCAGTTGATCCCGTTGTTCCGGACATTTTATTACAGCTTTTTTGAAAATTACCGTTCCGGACTGACACAGATCGGACCGAATTTCATCGGATTTGGTAACTATGCAAAGCTGTTGTCCAATCCGGACCTGTGGATGTACACCAAGAATACATTGATCATGTGGGTACTGGGATTTGTACCGCAGATCATCATATCTCTGCTTCTGGGTGCATGGTTCTCAGATCCCAGCCTTAGATTAAAGGGACAGAGATTCTTCAAGACAGTTATCTATCTGCCGAACCTGATCATGGCTTCCGCATTTGCAATGTTGTTCTTCACACTGTTCTCGGATGGTGGTCCTATCAATGAAATGCTGATGCAGATCGGAATCTTAAAAGAGCCGTATCAGTTCCTTACAAATGTATGGAGTACCAGAGGTCTGGTAGCATTGATGAACTTCCTGATGTGGTTTGGTAATACAACGATCCTCCTGATGGCAGGCATGATGGGTATCGATACTTCCCTCTTCGAGGCAGCCGAGGTAGACGGAGCAACCTCTACCCAGGTATTCTTCAAGATTACATTACCTTTGTTGAAACCGATTCTGATCTACGTGATGATCACATCCCTGATCGGTGGTCTGCAAATGTTCGATGTACCTCAGATCCTGACCAACGGCAAGGGCGATCCTATGAGATCCAGCATGACCCTGATCATGTACCTGAATAACCATTTGTACAGTAAGAACTACGGAATGAGTGGTGCGTTGTCTGTAATGTTGTTCATTATCACAGGTATCTTGAGCTTGATCGTATTTAAGTTCTCGAACGGCAAACAGGATAAGTAGGAGGTGGCAGAAATGTTGAGCGTAGAAACAAACGAGACAAAAAAAGGTCTGGGCATTCATGCCAGAAGAGCACTTGCATATATCGTACTGGTTATTATGAGTTTTCTCTGCCTGTTCTGGTTCTATATACTGTTTGTAAATGCAACCAGATCCAAAGGCGAGCTGACACAGGGATTTACCCTGATGCCCAGCACACATCTGATCCAGAACTGGAAGGGTGTCATGGCAGGAACCCTGCCGGTAGTCAGAGGTATGATCAACAGCCTTGTAGTAGCAACCTGCAGTGCCGTGCTGTGTACCTACTTCTCTACCATGACCGCATATGCGATCCATGTATATGATTTTAAGTTAAAGAAGTTCATGTTTACCTTTATCCTGGCAATCATGACGATTCCTACCCAGGTTACCGCACTCGGATTTATCCAGTTGGTAGCTGATATGAAGCTGGAGGATAACTTTATCCCCCTGATCATCCCGGCAATCGCAGCACCTGCTACTTTCTTCTATATGAAGCAGTACATGGAAAGTGCATTGCCCCTGTCTCTGGTAGAGGCAGCCAGAATCGATGGTTCCGGTGAGTTCCGTACATTTAACTCCATCGTATTGCCGCTGATGAAGCCGGCAATCGCAGTACAGGCGATCTTCACTTTCGTAGCGAACTGGAATAACTACTTCACACCGGCACTGGTTCTGCATGATGACAAGATGAAGACATTACCTATCCTGATCGCTCAGCTGCGTTCCGCAGACTTCCTGAAGTTTGATATGGGTCAGGTGTATGTAACGATTGCATTCTCCATCTTCCCTGTTATCATCGTATACCTGTTCCTTTCCAAGTACATTGTCCAGGGCGTGGCAATGGGAAGTGTCAAGGGTTAATATTTCGCCAGCAACATTCAATACATAAATCTCTCCTGAAAAGCGGCACTCTTCCCCGGAGTGGCGCTTTTCGCTTGCAAAAAAACGGGGAAACGGGTATAAAATAAAGAGAAGGGTGAATGTGTATTTTGAATGAAAATGTCAGATACAGTGGTAAAAGACATTGGTATAGAAACGGAAGAAAGAGGTAACAATCATGCAGATGTATGAGGTGACAGCGCTGGCACCGGAAGGACCGGAGGAAGTCTATCAGGCGATGGTGTTTGCAGAAGATGAAGATGACGCCTTGAACCAGCTGGAGGAACAGCTGAAGGAGCAGAAGATTGCCCATGGAATGTGCATGGCGGAAGAAGTGTGAAAAGAACTTCTAATCACTCAGAGCAAAGGCTCTTTCGTGAAGAAGTTCTAAGTTTCACACGCAAATTTGTGCCAATGGCACAAAATTTGTAATCAATGGGAGGATGTCGATATCAGCATGGAAAACTCATACCGTTTTTTTGAGAACAGAGATTGTAAATATTTCCCCTGCCACAAGGGCCTTACGGAGTTCAACTGCCTGTTCTGTTACTGCCCCATGTACCGCCTGGAGCACTGCCCTGGGAATCCCCGGTATTTCGAGAAAAACGGCAGACGGATCAAAGACTGCTCAGGCTGCACCTTCCCACATGATCCGGAGCATTATGATGCTATTATGCAGATTCTGCGGGAGGTGTGATGTTTTTACAATAAATCTTTGGTCTTGCAGGCAAGATATAGTGGAAGATTGGTAATATCGCCATCCTTCCGGTAACCGCGTTTGGAGAACCGCAAGGCTGTAGAAGGATGATTTTCTGTAATATATCTCTTAAAAGAGGGGGCTGATTTATCTTCTCCGCCCTTGGCTTCTACTGGAATAATATCGGTTCCGTTTTGAAGCACAAAGTCAATCTCACTGTTTTTATCAGAGTAGTACCGGGGAGCGATTTCAAATTGTCCCTGCAGTTGCTGCAAAATAAAATTTTCCGTTAATGCACCTTTGAATTGGTAACTTGATTTTAACAGAATGGCACTGTTGTCGATTCCTGCCATGTGTTTGAGCAGCCCGGTATCAAAGACAAAGAGCTTAAATTGATCCAACTTGTCGAATGCTGAAAGTGGATGCTCCATTTTGGAGACATTATATACACGATTGAGCATTCCTGCCGAGACCAGCCATTCGATAGCTTCTTCAAAATCCCTTGCCCTTCCTCCTTCGCGGACGGCACCATACATGAATTTTTCGTTGGGCTTTGCAAGTTGAGCAACAATGCTCCGAAATACCAGAAGAATACGACCGCTGTTGATCTTGCCGTTATGTTTGGAAAAGTCGTTTTCATAAATTTCTATTAATTCCCTCTGTATCTGGGAGATTCTTGCCGGATCCTTGTATTTGATCCAGGAGGATACGCACTCCGGCATTCCTCCGATGATAAAATAATAATTGCATGCTTCAGATAGACGAGAGTGAAAAATCTCTTCGATCGTTTGCTCTTTTTGAATGCTATCATAATAGGCATATAGGGCCGGATCCGTAGCTTCGAGAAATTCGTCAAAAGTCAGTGGGAAAATATCGAGTAGATTCACCATGCCTACAGGATAAGATTTTGGCTGGGCTAAAAGAGTTCCCAACAGACTTCCGGCGGAAACCACATGGTATTCGTTCGCTTTTTCTTTAAAGTATTTCAAGGTGTTTAAGGCCTCGGGACATTCTTGAATTTCATCAAAAAGTATCAGAGTCTCGCCAGGCTGGACTTTTTCGCCGCTTATCATGGACAGCAGTTCGATGATGCGATGAGGATTTTTATTCGTTTGAAAAATAGATTTTAATTCATCTTCTTCATCAAAGTTAAAATAAACGTAATTGGCATAATGGGTTCGTCCAAATTCTTTCATTAGCCAAGTTTTGCCTACCTGCCTTGCACCTCGCAGGATCAGAGGCTTACGTTCTGGGTCGCTTTTCCAACTTATCAGGGCTTGCATTGCGTTTCGTTTCATATGATGCACCATCCTTTCCTGGTGAATAATAATAGCATAACACATTTTTCTGGAAAATAAACATATTTTTTGCACATTTTTCCGAGAAAATCGCATAGAACACACACATTTTTCTAAAACTAAAAGCCGATAGTCTGTGAAAACAGATTACCGGCTTTTTATGTGCGGAGACGGTGGGATTTGAACCCACGTGCCCCGGAGGGCTAACGCATTTCGAGTGCGCCCCGTTATGACCACTTCGATACGTCTCCAAAAGATTACAACGTAGATTATTTTATCTGAAAAATGACGGTTTGGCAAGGGGAGAAACGAAAAAACCTAGTAGTTTCTATTGTTTGCGATGGCATTTACTGGCTGACAATGAAATTATGCGTTTGCATCGGTAATAATAAAAAAGATGTTGACAGAACAACATCTGCGTAGTATATTGCATTTAAATACTTTGATAGTCAAAGCAATTCGACGAAGATAGACTTGAAATGCAAAAGGTCAATACTGACAACAATTGCGAAGGGAAAGCGAACACGCCGGAGACGACAAAGTAGTAAAACAAGGTATCAGAAACACAATAATGAAATGCATAAGGAGAGCAAAAACATGTTAGAAAAAGTAGCAGCCATCATCAGAGAACAGTTAAATCAGGAGAATGTAGAAATCACGGAGGCAACCCGTTTCAAGGAGGATCTGGAAGTGGATTCCCTGGATCTGTTTGAATTGGTAATGGCATTTGAGGAGGAATACGGAGTGTCCATTCCTTCTGAGGAACTGGAAAATCTGGCAACTGTAGGTGATGTTATCAGTTATATTCAGGAGCATGCGTAAGAACGGAATATCTGCCTGAATGCAAGAATCCGCAGGCATCAAAAGCCCCCGACTTTGATACCTACGGATTGCTTCGTGCTACGCACTCCCACAATCTTACCCAATATTCGCATATCGTGGGATTATCATCCCACTTTTATGCTCATATCGGGGCGGGTCCTAAGGTCTTTCACCCACTTATGAGCAAGCTCATGTGGGCTTAGACCTTTTGACCCTGGTATCATCAGAATATGTAATATAACGCAGAACGACGAAAAGGATCAGAAAGACAATGAAAACAAAGATCACGGAACTTCTACAAATAGAATATCCCGTTTTCCAGGGCGGCATGGCCTGGGTGGCGGAACATAAGCTGGCGGCAGCGGTATCGAATGCCGGAGGCTTAGGGATCATCGGTGCCGCTTCCGCTCCGCCTGAGGTTGTCCGGGAGGAAATCCGTAAATGCAAAGAACTGACTGACAAACCTTTCGGCGTGAATATCATGCTGCTCAATCCCAATGCGGAGGAAGTAGCGAAGATCGTCGTGGAAGAAGGAGTAAAAGCGGTAACGACAGGTGCGGGAAATCCGGGAAAATTCATGGAACTGTGGAAGAATGCCGGAGTGAAAGTCATTCCGGTGGTAGCCAGTGTGGCTATGGCGAAGATGATGGAACGGGCCGGAGCAGACGCCGTAGTGGCGGAAGGCATGGAGAGTGGCGGACATATTGGTTCCACCACGACCATGGCACTGGTTCCTCAGGTGGTGGATGCGGTATCTATCCCGGTGATCGCAGCCGGAGGTATCGCCGATGGCAGAGGAATGGCTGCAGCCTTCATGCTGGGGGCCGAGGGAATCCAGATGGGTACCCGGTTCGTAGCATCAAAGGAATCCATTGTCCATGAAAATTATAAGAATCAGATCATCAAGGCAAAGGATATCGATTCCGTGGTGACGGGAATGTCTACAGGACATCCGGTGCGCTCCCTGCGCAATCAGATGACCAGAGAGTATCTGAAGCTGGAAAAGGAGAATGCAGACTTCATGGAGCTGGAAAAGCTGACGCTGGGATCTCTCAGGAAGGCAGTGCAGGACGGAGATACCGTAAACGGAACACTGATGGCGGGACAGATCGCAGGATTGATCCGCAGAGAACAGACCTGCCGTGAGATTATTGAAGAAACAGTGCAGCAGGCGCAGGAGTGCATAGCGGCACAAGGACAGCATAAATAAAATATAGAGACAGGTAACCGCTGACAACAGATTTCGAACAGCGACAGGCAGCGTAGTTATATGGAAAATGGTGCATTATAAAAATGTGTTGTAACCGAGGGGACAATAGCATCACATAGTAATTAGGAGATAACAAAATGAGCAGGATCGCATATTTATTCCCGGGACAGGGAGCCCAGTACATAGGAATGGGAAAAGAATTCTATGATACATACCCGGAAGCACAGGCAGTATGGAAGCTGGCAGACAAGGTGCTCCAGAATCTGTACTGGCAGGATAAGCGGGAAACACAGGCGGAAAGCGGACATCCGTACTCCATGGAACAGCTGACCTTTGAGGAAAATCCTTATATCAACATTACGGAATACACACAGATCGCCATGCTGACCATGGAAGTGGCTATTCTGAAAGTATTGGAGGCAAAGGGGCTGAAAGCGGAGATGGCAGCAGGCTTAAGCCTGGGAGAATATGGAGCACTGGCTGCCAGCGGTGTGATGGAGCTGCCGGATCTGTTCCGGATCATCCGGATGCGTGGTATCTACATGCAGGAGGCCTATCCGGAAGGCGGAGCCATGACAGCAGTATTGGGACTGGACGGAGATGCTGTAGCAGCAATCTGCGAACGGACAGCAAAAGAAACCGGCAAAGTTGTCTCCGTGGCAAATTATAACTGCCCGGGACAGATCGTGATCACCGGAGAGGCAGATGCAGTAGAGGCAGCATCAGAAGCGCTGAAGGAAGCAGGTGCAAAACGCTGTGTACCCTTAAAGGTCAGCGGACCGTTCCACTCAGCCCTGTTAAAAAATGCAGGAGAACAATTGGCAGAAGAACTGAAAAGCGTCAAGCTGTCAACCCCTTGGATTCCTTACGTGTCCAACGTAACAGCGGATTATGTGACAGATGCGTCACAGGTTGCGGAACTGCTGAAACAACAGGTATCCAGTCCCGTTCATTTCACCCAGAGCGTAGAGCGGATGATCGCAGATGGCGTGGACACTTTCATAGAGATCGGCCCGGGGAAGACGCTCAGCAGCTTCGTCCGTAAAATTGACAGAAATGTCAAATTATACAATATCGAGAAACCGGAGGATCTGGACCGGGTGATGGAGGAACTGGCATGCTGACAGGAAAAAGTCTGACGGGACAAGTTGCTATTGTCACAGGGGCATCACGGGGCATTGGAAAAGCAGTGGCAAAGGCACTGGCATCAGAAGGAGCCACGGTGATCATTAATTATAACGGCTCTGCAGAGGCGGCGGAAGCGGTGGCAGCGGACATCCGAAGCTGCGGCGGCATGGCGGAGGCTGCGAAGTGCAATGTTGCGGATTTTGCAGAGAGTGAAGCTTTTGTAAAGGCAGTAATAGAGAAATATGGCAGAGTTGACATTCTTGTCAATAACGCCGGAATCACGCGGGACAATCTGATCGTACGGATGACGGAAGAAGAATTCAATGCAGTCCTGGATACGAACCTGAAAGGTGCATTTCACATGATCCGGCATCTGACGAAGACCTTTATGAAGCAGAGATATGGGAAAATCATCAATATCTCTTCTGTCAGTGGCATCGTCGGGAATGCAGGGCAGGCTAATTATTCTGCCTCCAAGGCGGGACTGATTGGCCTGACGAAAAGTGTAGCGAGAGAACTGGCATCCAGGAATGTCTGTGTGAATGCTGTGGCACCCGGATTTATCCGCACAGATATGACAGACAAGCTGCCGGAGTCGGTATTGGATAATGCGGTCGGACAGATCCCCCTTAAGAAAATGGGAAGACCGGAGGATGTCGCACAGGCGGTTCTGTTCCTGGCAGGAGATGCGTCGGACTATATCACCGGCCAGGTACTGTGCGTGGACGGTGGTATGGCGATGTAAAACTATGTCCGGCAACAGTAAAGCAGAATACAAAATATGTCTGCTAACGATACAACAGGATAGAAAATAAGTCAGGATGCGAGGGAGTATATCACGTATGGGTAAAAATAGAAGAGTTGTAGTAACAGGCATGGGAGCCATCACTCCCATCGGCAACAGTGTGGAGGAATTCTGGAATGGTATCAAAGAGGGCAAGACCGGATTCGGTCCTATCACCTATTTTGATACTGCGGATTACCGTTGTAAGCTGGCAGCAGAAGTGAAGGATTTTGATCCCGCACAATATATGGATAAAAAATCCGCCCGCAGAATGGAACAATTCTGTCAGTTTGCGGTAGCAGCTGCCGGACAGGCGATCGCAGATGCAGGTCTTATTATGGAACAGGAAGATCCTTATATGGTCGGCTGCAGTGTGGGAAGCGGCATTGGAAGCTTACAGGCCATGGAGCGGGAATATGACCGTCTGAAGGAAAAAGGCCCCGGCAGGGTAGGACCTATGCTGGTACCTTTGATGATCTCCAATATGGCAGCAGGCAATGTCAGCATTGCTTATGGGCTGAAAGGCAAGAGCCTGAACGTGGTCACTGCCTGCGCAACCGGTACACATTCCATCGGAGAAGCATACCGTACGATCCAGTACGGCGATGCAGATGTAATGGTAGCGGGAGGAACGGAAAGCTCCATTACCCCCATCGGAATTGCCGGGTTTTCAGCACTGACAGCACTGTCATTTAGTGAAGATCCTCAGAGAGCTTCGATTCCCTTTGATAAAGACCGCAATGGGTTTGTCATGGGGGAAGGCTCGGCGGTAGTGGTACTGGAAGAACTGGAGCATGCAAAGAGACGCGGAGCGAAGATCTATGCGGAGCTGACCGGCTACGGATGTTCTTCGGATGCTTATCATATTACATCCCCTGCGGAGGATGGCAGCGGAGCAGCCACCGCCATGTTGAATGCCTTAAAAGACGGCGGGGTGGCACCGGAGGAGCTTACTTATATTAATGCCCACGGAACCAGCACCCATCATAATGACCTGTTCGAGACCAGAGCGATCAAGCTGGCATTTGGAGAACATGCGTATGACCTGAAGATCAATTCCACCAAATCCATGGTGGGACATCTCCTGGGAGCGGCAGGTGCAGTGGAGTTTGTCACCTGCGTAAAAGAAATTCAGGAAGGCTATATCCACCGCACCGTGGGACTGCGTGAGACGGAGGAGGAACTTGACCTGAATTACTGCCGGGACAGCTATGAAGAAGAGGTGCCTTATGCATTGACCAATTCGTTGGGCTTCGGCGGACATAATGCGAGTCTGCTGCTAAAGAAGTACACAGAATAACCGCAGCAGATGTTCAAGACACAGGATAGAAGGCAGAGCATCAACGAGGATGATTGCAGAATGCGAGGAAGTAGTTGATGCGACAGCATTCGCGGAACGGAGGAATAATGTCAGTATATAACACCCAGGAAATCATGGAGATTCTGCCCCACAGACATCCATTTCTGCTGATCGATACGATCGAGGAGCTGGAGCCCGGTGTGCGGGCAGTGGGACGCAAAAATGTGACCTTTAACGAACCGTATTTTGCCGGGCATTTTCCGGGGAACCCGGTGATGCCGGGCGTGTTGATCATGGAAGCGCTGGCACAGACAGGGGCTGTGGCAATTCTGTCTCTGCCGGAGCATCGTGGCAAGACCGCTTATTTTGCCGGGATCGATAAAGCAAAATTTAAGCAGATGGTGCGCCCCGGAGACACCTTGGAGCTGGAGACCACCATTATCCGCAGTAAGGGACCGGTGGGTGTCGGGGAAGCGATCGCCACGGTAAACGGAAAACTGGCGGCGAAAGCAGAGCTTACCTTTGCGTTGAAATAAAAAGAGTCTGCGGAAGTGATTTTTTATGAGCGGGACAGAGAGATAAAAGTGACGCAGAATAAGAGGTGCAGGTATGGGAAGTGTAGATACAGAAACAGAGATCAAATGCCCGAAATGTAAGAAAATGATAAACAGAGACCGGGCAGCGAAAAATAAATATGTCTGCTATGAATGTGGTTATTATTTCCGGGTGAAGACCCACAACCGGATCCGCATGGTGGCAGACCGGAAAAGCTTTCAGCCCTGGTTCGAGGAGATAGAAGAGAGCAATCCATTGAAATATGAGGGTTATGAAGAAAAGCTGTCAGAGGCCAGGGAAAAATCCGGCGTAAAAGAAGCAGTGACCGTAGGTGAATGCGAAATTTACGGGGAAAAGGCTGTGATCGGCATCTGTGAATCCAAATTCATGATGGGAAGCATGGGACATGTGGTCGGTGAGAAAGTCACCCGGGCTATAGAGAAAGCTACGGAACGGAAACTACCGGTATTTTTGTTCTGCTGTTCCGGCGGTGCGAGAATGCAGGAGGGAATCGTGTCACTGATGCAGATGGCAAAGACCTCCGCAGCGATCAAACGGCATGGAGAAGCGGGACTTCTCTATGCGACGATCCTGACAGATCCCACTACAGGCGGTGTGACTGCAAGCTTTGCCATGCTGGGAGATGTGATCATGGCGGAACCGGGAGCCTTGATCGGCTTCGCAGGACCGAGAGTTATTAAGCAGACTCTGGGACAGCGCCTCCCTGATGGCTTCCAGACAGCGGAATTTTTGCAGGAGCATGGTTTTGTGGACGGTATCGTCCGCCGGGAGAATCTGAAGAAGACCTTATATTTCCTGATCACAACGCATCGGTGCAGTGAGGGGAATTATGCAGATTTTAAGAAAAATTTTGACTTCCATTTTGAACCTACGGAGATCGTGAAGGAGCGTTCATTCCTGACACTCCCCAGAACGGCATGGGAAAAGGTCAAGACTGTCCGGAGAGTGGACAGACCGGCAGCAACCGACTATATTCCCTACATTTTCGATTATGTAGTGGAGGCTCACGGAGACCGTTATTATGGGGATGATAAAGCACTGGTAGGTGCGGTGGCATTCCTGGACGGGCAGCCGGTGACAGTGCTGGCAGATGTGAAGGGCAAGGATTTTGCGGAGTGTGCCAGACGCAATTACGGTATGCCCATGCCGGAGGGGTATCGTAAGGCACTGCGCCTGATGAAACAGGCGGAGAAATTCAACCGGCCTATTATCAGCTTTGTAAATACGCCGGGAGCCTTCTGCGGCGTGGAGGCAGAGGAGAGAGGCCAGGGCGAGGCCATTGCCCGGAATCTGCTGGAGATGTCAGCCTTAAAAGTGCCGGTATTGTGCATCCTTATCGGAGAAGGCGGCAGTGGCGGTGCACTGGCTACGGCGGTAGGCAATGAGGTATGGATGATGGAAAATGCCACCTATTCGATCCTGTCTCCCGAAGGCTTTGCTTCTATATTATGGAAGGACGCTGACAGAGCCAGAGAAGCCAGTGAAGTCATGAACATCACTTCGGAAGATCTGAAACGGCTTGGTGTCATTGAGCGGATCGTACCGGAATACGGCGGAGCAGACCAGAGTACCGTGGAAGCCATCGGCGGTTATCTCAAGGAACATATCAAGGAATTTCTGCAAAAATACACCGGCATGACCGGTGAACAGATCGCAGAGGAACGTTATGAAAGGTTCCGCAAGTATTAAAGCGGTAACGAGAGGTGATGTGGGATGAAGCACGGAAAAATGATCCTGGGGGAATTACATGCAGATATTCCCGTGATCCAGGGAGGCATGGGTGTAGGAATCAGCCTGTCCGGTCTGGCGGGAGCAGTGGCTGCGGCAGGTGGAATCGGCATTATTTCTACTGCCCAGATCGGTTTCCGGGAGCCGGATTTTGACAGAGATCCCATCGCCTGTAATCTGCGCACTATCGGAAAAGAAATAGAAAAAGCAAGACAGATCGCAAGAGGCGGTATCGTCGGTGTCAACATCATGGTGGCAACGCAGCGTTACGAGGATTATGTCAGGGCAGCAGTGCTGGCAGGTACCGACTGCATTATCTCCGGTGCCGGACTGCCGTTAGATCTGCCCGGAGTTGTGGCAGAGACGGAAAGCGGAATGCCCGGGCGCAGCCACCGGACGATGCTGGCTCCGATCGTGTCGAGTCCCCGTGCCCTGTCGGTCGTCACGAAATACTGGATGAAAAAATACGACAGGAAGCCGGATTTCATTGTAGCGGAGGGGCCGCTGGCGGGCGGACATCTGGGCTTTAAGCGGGAAGAGCTGGATACTTACACACCGGAGAACTATGAGAGAGAACTGACGGCAATGCTCCGGCAGGCAGCAGAACTGGAAATTCCACTGATCGCAGCAGGCGGTATTTATGACCGGAGGGATCTAGAGCATTGCCTGTCCCTCGGGGCTGCGGGGGTACAGATGGGAACCCGTTTCGTGACCACCGAAGAGTGTGATGCGGCGGAGGCGTACAAGCAGGAGTATCTCCGGGCGCAGAAAGAAGACATTGTCATTGTGAAAAGCCCTGTGGGAATGCCGGGCAGAGCTATACAGAATGCTTTTCTGGAAAAGGTGGCGGCCGGGGAACGGTTTATGACCGGATGCAGACATTGCATTAAGACCTGCGACCCGAAGACGGCACCGTATTGCATCACCAGAGCGTTGATCAATGCGGCAATGGGAGATGTGGATAACGGACTGTTATTCTGTGGCAGCAATGCCTGGCGGGCGCAGAAAATAGAAAGAACAGTGGATATCATGGAGGAAATGGCGTGAGAACCATAAGGATCACCGGAACCGGAAGTGCACTTCCGGGAAGGATTGTTACAAATAAAGAATTGGAACAGCTGGTGGAAACCTCGGATGAATGGATCCGGGAGAGAACCGGTATTGCGGAACGACATGTGTCAGTTGGCGAAACGGTTGTGACACTTGCGTCAGAAGCAGCCAGTAAAGCGTTGGAACAGGCAGGAAAAACTGCAGAAGAAATCGATCTGATCCTGGTGGCAACCTGTTCTCCGGAACAGTATCTGCCCTGTTGCGCCTGCCAGGTACAGGCGGCCATCGGTGCGGTGAATGCTTTGGCTTTCGACGTGAATGCGGCCTGTTCCGGATTTTTATTTGCCCTGAATACTGCGGATGCCTATCTGCGGACGGGACTTGCGGAAAATGCGCTGGTCATCGGTAGCGAAGTGTTGTCCAAGCTGGTGGACTGGACGGATCGGGGCAGCTGCATCCTGTTCGGAGACGGCGCCGGGGCGGTAGTTGTGGAGAGATGCAGGACGGAGTCTCGGGCGGTGGAATACAGTAACGCTTTGCCGGAGACAGAGAAAGGGATGCAGGAGACGGCGGAGGAGAAACGGATACCGGCAGCAGGAATTCTGGGACGGGCGCTCCGTTCCGACGGCACCGGCGGTGGCGTCTTACAATGTGGAGCAAGAAAACTGGCAACCCCTTATGCAAGAACCTCGGCAGCAAAAATGGACCAAAACCAGCCGACGGACGGCAGAGAACCTTATATTCAGATGGACGGACAGGAAGTGTACCGGTTTGCCACCAGACGGGTGCCGCAGTGCATCGAGGAAGCACTGTCGGATGCCGGACTTGCTGTGCCGGATATTGACCTGTTTATACTGCATCAGGCCAACGCACGTATTATTGATGCAGTGGCGAAAAGACTGCATGCAGACAGAGACAAATTCCCCACCAATCTGGAAAGGGTCGGAAATATGTCATCCGCTTCCATCCCGGTGCTGCTGGATGAACTGAACAGACAGGGAAAGCTGCACTGCGGCGACCGCATCGTTTTGGCGGGATTCGGCGCCGGACTTACGATTGGGGCTTGCGTGATGACCTGGTAGACGGTATACTGATAACGACTAAGGACACGACAACGGCATGGACGCAGTACGGTAGACAGGAAGTCTGCGGTCCGGGAGTATTGCCGGTATACCAGAGAGACATTTATTGGGAAAACTATGGAAAAAAGCAACAACCGGGTACTGAATGAACTGTTGGTGAACCTGTTCCATAACGTGATGGATGCAGAGGCAAAGGCGGTCATAACAGACGAATTCAAAGATATTACAAATAATGATATGCACATCCTCGAAGCTATCGGCATCGAGGAACCAAAGAGTATGTCCCGGATCGCCGGAGAACTGCATGTCACCGTGGGAACCCTGACCACGAATATGAACAGTCTGGAGAGAAAAGGATATCTCACCCGCAACCGCAGCACCAGAGATAAACGTGTAGTGCTGGTGACCCTGACAGAGAAGGGCAGAAAAGCCTTTTTCCATCACAGAGATTTCCACAGGAAAATGATCCACACCATCATACGGGATCTGGACGAGGAAGAAATGAAGACATTGATCAAATGTCTGGGAAAACTGGATATATTTTTCAGAGAAGGCAACGAGGAGTGACCGGAGAGATCCGGTGGCTCCTTTTTTGTGTTTACGATGAGCCAGCCTGCTCGATTTTGCGGTGGGCGCACTTGTTTGACAAAATTTTATAAAAATATGAGACGAATCGTATGGAAAATATTGACGGTGCATTTGCTTTTTCAGTATAATAAATGATACGGAAAGTATAAAAACAAGATTGGGATTTTGTACCTGCGAAAGATGGGAAAATATTTGAAATTTTGCAGGTTATAGAAAGGCATGAGGGTTATGAAGAAAAGTACAAAAGCGTGGAGCATGAAGATGAGACTGGCCCTGCTGGGATTGGCGGCACTGGTGTGGATCGCCGTGCCGGTGAGTGCAAGAGCGGAAGGGGAAACAGTAGATACCTGGGATGGTAAAACGATTGCAGATGGGTTTGCCGCGGGAGATGGTACACAGGATAATCCATTTCAAATTGAGACAGCGGCACAGCTTGCGTATTTTGCAAAAGCTGTGAATGAAGGAAACTGGTACGATGGAGAATATATTATACTGAAAAATAATATTGATCTTAATAATCAGGAATGGACACCAATAGGAATCTATAGAAATTCTTTTCGAGGGAACTTTGACGGCAGGAATAATACTGTGACGGGAATGCTGATAAGTAATTCCTCGGCGGATTATGTCGGTTTGTTTGGAGAATGCACAAGACATAATATTAATAGTGCCATAAAAAATATTACAGTTAAGGATTCTACTATTCAAGGAAAAAGCTTTGTCGGAGCTATCGTGGGAAGTGCAGTTGAAATAAATATTGAGAACTGCCGTAGTATTGCAAATAAAATAAAAGGCGAAAGAAGGGTTGGGGGCATATGCGGTTATTTTTGCGGATATTCGCATGGTGGTAAAGTCTCACAATGCTACAATAGCAGTAAAGTAACAGGAAGAAAGAGCGCTGGTGGCATTGCCGGGATGGGGGATCGGTGTACTGCCGAAAATTGCCTGAATACCGGTGAGATAACGGTAACAACTACAGGCACTCAAAGTGCCTGTGGTGGAATATTCGGCACATTTAATGATACCAATACCACGCTGCCTGCGACTATTACTGCATGTGTAAATCTGGGGAAAGTCAGTGGAGGAGAATCTTTTGGCGGAATTGTAGGTAGCACTGATTCTGGAAGTACGGGGCATATTTCAAATTGTTATTACAATATGGATGCAATTACCGGAGGCTTTGACGCTGGAACAGCACTAACGGCAGGGCAGCTTTGCGGTGCACTTCCGGATGGGTTAGATTCTGCAATCTGGGAAGTGGGCAGTGTCGATATTAGCACTGCAAAGGCTACACAGGGCAGATTCGGCAAAGCCACAGGTACTTATATTAATTTGCAAAGCGTGGCGGCAATCGAAAAAGTGACGACAGATTCGGCTGAGGTATATAACTTTGCCACAACGGGTAATGATGCTGAATGGGACACCTATACCCTGATCACCACGGCGAAGGAATTCGCAGCCATCGGACAGGATACGACAAAATGGAGTGCAAACTATGTCCTGGGGAACGATATTGATGTGAGTGGAGTACAACTCAGTTCCATTGGAGATCCAGGAACTCCGTACACAGGAAAATTCAGTGGAGACGGACATACGATAGGCCATGTCAATATGGCAGGTAATTGTCTGGGCTTGTTTGGCGGGATAGGTAACATAAATGGTCAGATCGCAGAAAGCGGTAAAGTAATGCTTTTGGCTGCCAACGGAGTGATTGCTTCGAATATCGAGGCAGGAGGAATTTGCGGATATCTGCTTAATGGCGAAATTTATGGCTGCTCCTTTACCGGAACGGTAAAAGGGGCTAGGGCAGGCGGAATCAGCGGCAATGTTGGACAATATACTAAGATTTCCCAGTGCTTTTTTGCAGGAGACGTGCAGGGAAAGGATTCTGCGGCAGGAATCTGTGGTTATAGTCCATTTGAAGTTATTGATCATTGCATTAGTATAGCTGCTGTTACAAGTGATAAAGATTGTGCAGGAATAGTGAACAGTGGAGATTACGGTACAACGAATTGCTATTTCAATAACGATATATGTAACGTAAAAGATGAATACAATTTGGGATGTTCTACCTTGAAACTGACCTCTTCCAGCTTTTTCGAAGAACTCAAAACAAACGGCTTTAACACCGAACTCTGGACAAAGAAAGCCAACGACAAAGAGAACGGAATCGCCTACTACCCTTCTCTTGGGGAGAATAATGCAGTTGGTGTGAATTACACCACAGGTCTGTCGTTCGAGGGAGCAGATACCAACATTCCCACCTATGGAGAGAATATTACTTTTAAAGTAAAGGCACTGGTAAACTTTGTGACAAACGGACAGACCATCTTTGCGGAAGATACGGAGGGCGGCTTTGAGATCCGGATCGGGGATACCCCGGTGGTAAGCGCAGCGCAGATCCAAAACGGCACCGCAACTTACAAGGCGCAGACCGTGGGCGAGACCACTTTCACCCTCGTTTACACCGGGACAAACTCTTCTTTCTTCCCGGAGCAGACGACGAAGAATCTGACCGTGAATATCAATCCGGCTCCACTTACAGTAGTAGGTGAGGGCATTGCCCGTGGAACCTATGGCAATAAGCTGAGTGAACTCACAGTGACAGGACTGACGGCAAAACTGGGAACCGAGATCATCGACGGAACCTGGCGGATCGACGGAGACAAGGTTCCTTATGTCGGCGACAGCAAGACCTACACGGCGACATTTATTCCGAAGTATCCGGAATACTATCAATCTTTGACGGCACCGGTGAAATTGATGATTCAACCGGCATCAGCCTGGAACCTTGAAGATCTGGAACTGCAATACAGTTGGGCGGCCAAAGGAGAGAAGGCGGTGCAGATACCGGGGTTGCCCGAAGATCTGGGAAAAACAGTAATGACTGTTATAACGAGAGAGGATTCAGAGAACATTTTGGCAGCAGATTCCGAGGCTGAATATTCGGAAGGAAAGCTGATATTTACCCTGGGAGAAAATGCTGTGGAAGATATCGGCAAGACTGCCACATTATTGGTTGAATTACAGTCACAGAATTATGAGAATTTCCATGTTTGTGTGCACATCCTTCGCACCGCAAAAGCAGACCGGGAGGATACCCCGGATCCGGATGCCTTTGACATGACCTTTACCGTCAGCGGCAATGATCTGGCAGCGGAGATCACCACAGATCGTACTGACGTAGAGTTCAGCTTTGACGGAACGGACTTTGGACAGACCAAAACCACGAAAGCCGGTCATGACGAGAAGGTGACCGCACGGATCCGGTATGAGGAAAGCGATGATTATAATGCAAGCCCTGCAATCTCCAAAACATGGAATTCCGGCCACGGCACGCTGACCCACCACGACCGGGTGGAGCCCACCTGTCAGGCAGAGGGCAGCATTGAATACTGGACCTGCGACGTCTGTGGCCTGTATTTTGCATCCGCGGATGGAAGTAAGAGCATAACAGCGGCGGAGACCGTTCTGCCGAAGACGGAGCACAGCTGGTCGGAGGACTATCAGTCCGATATGACCGGACACTGGCATAAGTGCAGCAGCTGTGGAGCGACCACCAATCCGGAACGTCATGTATCCGGCGGTCCGGCCACCACACAACAGGCGGAGATCTGTACCGTCTGCGGTTATGAGATCGCACCGAAGAGACCTGCGGATAACAATACTAACGGTGGACAGGACAATAACAACGGCAACAACAATAGTAACAGCAACACGGTTTCCGGCAACAACGCCGGTGGTAATAGCAACAGCAACACCGGCAGCCCGGACAATGCAAGTGATAACGATGACAACGATGATCCGTCAGACAATAACAGTCATGCAACTCCGACACCGACCCCTGCGCCGGTAACGAGTACGGCGACTCCGAAGCCTGCCCCTAAGCCTACAGCGACCCCAGCAGTAACAGTGGCACCTACGACAACCCCTGCACCGGCTCCCACAGAGGAATCCACAGGCGGTGACTCCGCTGCGGCAACGGAGGAGACCGTTGTCATGGAAGATCAGACACAGAATGCCGATACCCCGGAGACCGGCGCAGCATCCTCGGAAGCCCTGGAGGAGACTTCTGCAAAGGGCATGACACCCGGACGCGTGGCGGCAGCGGCAG
>ULXU01007417.1_pt1 | contig 33713 bp, 34 predicted proteins | sample 1961521 | NCBI WGS metagenome assembly ULXU01 (sample SAMEA4835845, study PRJEB28245) | human gut metagenome | biome: gut microbiome; material: fecal sample | place: Denmark | collected 2008
CCCAGATTCCCCGTAGGCACCTCCAGTTGAAAAGAAAACCACGGCTCCAGCAGGATACTTTTTCCGCTGCGCATTCCCTGACGGACGGCACGATACGTTGCCTGCCGGAAATCTCCGCCTTCCGTATGCTTCGTATGCGCTTTTCCTGCGATCAGTAAAATTCTCAGATCCGTCAGTTCTGAGCCCGTCAGCACGCCCACATGGCGTTTTTCTTCCAAATGTGTCAGGATCAGCCTCTGCCAGTTGCGATCCAGCATGTCCTCACTGCACAGGGAGGCAAATTGCAGTCCGCTGCCTCTCTCCCCCGGCTCTAACAGCAAATGTACTTCCGCATAATGCCGCAGGGGTTCAAAATGTCCGATTCCTTCCACCGGTTCCGCCAGTGTTTCCTTGTACACAATGCTTCCTGCATCGAATTCCACTTCCAGCCCGAACCGTTCCAGCAAAATGTTTTTCAGGATCTCCATCTGCACCTGCCCCATGACCTGCATGTGGATCTCTCTGTTTTCCTCCTGCCACAGCACATGCAGCTGTGGTTCTTCCTCTTCCAGCTGTCGGATCTTGCCCAGTGCTGCCACCGGATCCGTCTCCGGAGGCAGCAGCAGGCGGTATGTCAGGACCGGTTCCAGAACCGGTGTGGAATTTTCGCTTTCAAATCCCAGTCCCTGTCCTGCAAAAGTCTTTGTCAGACCGGTAACTGCACAGACTTCTCCTGCTTCCACAACGTCCGTGGTCTCATAATTACCACCGTTGTACAAACGCAGCTGATCCGCTTTTTCCTCCCAGTGCTCTTCTCCGGCAGCGCTTTGATCGTTTCCGACCACCATCTTGACCCGCAGGCTTCCGCCGGTAACCTTCAGATACGTCAGACGGTTCCCTGATGCATCTCTGCCAATCTTATATACTCTTGCCCCGAACTTTTGCGGATATTCCGGTTCCGGCATAAGTGTCTCCAGACCGTTTAAAAGTGCCCGGACTCCCTGTTGTTTTAATGCGGATCCGAAAAAGCAGGGGAACATTTTCCGCTCCGCCACAGCATCTGCCAGACTTTCCATACACAGCTTTCCTGTATCCAGATACTCTTCCATCAAAGCTTCACTGCACATGGCAGCATGTTCCAGTTCCTGCTCTGCCATAGCTGCCCCTGAATCATCCTCTGTCTCATCCGGCTGCCTTATTCCACTGAATATTTCTGCCAGATATTCTATATCCACAATATTACTGTCCAGCTTCTTTTGCAGCTCCGCAAGCAATGCCTCGTGATTTGTTCCCGGCTGATCCATTTTATTTACAAACAGGAAGACCGGCACCTCGTATCTTTTCAATAGTCTCCACAGGGTATACACATCCCCCTGCACACCATCGCTTCCGTCGATCACCAGAATTGCTGCATCCATCACCTGCAGCGTCCGTTCCATTTCTGCGGAAAAATCCACATGTCCCGGGGTATCCAATAACGTAATGTCCACATCATTCCAATGGATCCTTGCCTGTTTGGAAAAAATCGTGATGCCTCTTTTCCGCTCCATCTCTCCGTTATCCAGAAAAGCGTCCCCATGATCCACCCGGCCCGTTTTACGGATCACTCCACACGTATATAAAAGGCTCTCCGCCAGGGTCGTCTTCCCGGCATCTACATGTGCAAGAATGCCCACTATGATCTTTTTCATTTCAAATCTTACCTTTCCCAATGCCCTGTGCCTCTCCCTCAGAGATACAGGTCCACATCTCCTTCCAATACTATATACGATACTATATTTTCAGGTATTTTCCAACTGTTTTCATTTCAGCCGTCCCCGTTTATGCATTGCATTTGGGATCCTATATGAATTATAATTATGGCAGGTAAAACATTTTTTCAGGAGGCATTATGATTAAACTCATCGCAACCGATATCGATGGTACGCTCTTAAAAGACGGTACCCTGATGATTGATCCGGAATACATGACAGTCATAGAAAAACTGACAGCAAGAGGGATTATTTTCGCTGCCTGCTCAGGCAGACAGTTTATCAGCGAACGGAAGCTGTTTGCTCCTGTCCGGGACAAAATTCTGTATGTCACCGACGGTGGTACTGTAGTCCGTACGCCCCATGAAATTTTAAAAGTCCACACGCTGCCGGAAGAAGTCTGGCACGGAATGTGTGAAACCGTCCGCAATGAACTGCCTGACTGTGATTATTTTATTGCCACACCGGATTATTGTCTGGCAGAGGATGCCGGAAGCCGGATGTTCCGATGGCTTACCGATTCCTATGGGTATGACATCCGTGAAGCCGCTGATCTGTTAAAGGCTCCGGTGCACAACGTCATCAAGTTCACGGTATATCATCCGTCTGCCTGTGAAGCCATGTGTGCTCCCGTCTTTACACCTCTCTGGCAATCCAGAGCAAAAATCGCTTCTTCCGGAAAAGAATGGATGGATTGTAATCCTCCCGGGGTCAACAAAGGCACCGCTATTCGTTTCCTGCAGGAATCTCTTGGAATTGCACCGGACGAGACCTGTACCTTCGGAGACAATCTGAATGATATTGAAATGTTGGAAAGTGCCGGAATGAGCTATGCCGTGTCCAATGCACGCCCGGAAGTCATCGCTGCTGCGAAAGCCACCTGTCCTCCTTACTGGGAAAACGGTGTGCTGCAGATTCTCAAGTCTCTGTAAAGTTTCTTGACAGCACTGCCGGAAAGCACTATAGTAAACAGGTAAATATTATAATCCGCTAGGGGAGCACATCGCTGAGACTGAAGTATCGTCACCGCACTTTACTTCTAACCCTCACTACTTGAACCGGGTAATACCGGCGTAAGGAAGCACACAGTTCATACCATATGACACGATTGGTCCAGAGACTTCTGACCTTCGTTATGATATGAACACGATGTTGTCCCTCCTCGCGCATACGAAGGAGGATTTTTTATGTTGTACAATGTTGTTGTCAATGATTGGGGCGAAACCACTTATGTCCCCACCACTCTGGGCAATGTCCTGCTGGTCGTTGTTCTGATCGCCCTGCTGGCCGCCGCTGTCTTTTTTGCACGTATGCAGATGAAAAAAAACACAGCTTCCGGTAGTGATGCCAAAATGAGCCGCAGTAAGCTGACGGTAAAGCAGCTGGCATTCTGTGCCATGGCTATAGCGTTGGGAACTGTCCTGTCCAATATCAAGCTGTTCCATTTTCCTACCGGTGGTTCCATCACCCTGCTGTCCATGCTGGTGATCTGCCTGCCCGGTTACTGGTTCGGACTCGGTGCCGGCATTGCTGCCGGAGTCGCTTACGGTATCCTGCAGCTTCTTATTGATCCCTATGTGCTATATCCCATGCAGTTAATTGTAGATTATATTCTGGCATTCGGTGCTCTGGGACTGTCCGGATTTTTCTCCAATGCAAAATATGGTCTCATCAAAGGATATATCACGGGTGTAGTCGGAAGATATGTCTTTGCTGTGATCTCCGGATGGATCTTCTTCGGTGCCTATGCCTGGGAAGGCTGGGATCCCCTGCCCTACTCTCTGGCATATAATGCTATTTACATCTTTTCCGAAGCTGCCATTACTCTGCTGATCTTAAGTGCCAGACCAGTTCAAAATCTGTTTGCAAAGCTGAAAGATATGGCATTGAATGACTAATTTGAGAGTGCTGCGGCTCATTGCAGCACATTTCTATTGCTTTGGTGCAAATCGCATCAAAATAGTAAAATCCGTACAAAAAACTGCTAAATCAAACATTTTTTGTACGGATTTTATTATTTTTCCTATTTTAGCGAAAATAAGCTCTTATAGAAGGCAAAAATCACCTGTTTTTGTATTTTTTTAGCAAAAAATAGCGTTTTTAATACAAACCAATCTTCTGGAGTGACCTTTGCTCCATATTTATTACCGTTTGGTATCGCCATCTTCTGCATCTTCCTCCGTAGTAATGGCAAACGCAATATTGGTGGCGTGGTCTGCTACTCTTTCCAGTCCGGATACGATATCCGAGAAGATCATGCCGGCTTCGGGGGAACACTCTCCCTTAGTCAGACGTTCGACATGCTTCTTCTGAAGCTCTCTCTCCTTCTCGTCTACCTGATCCTCCAGGGTCACGATCTCCTGCATATGGGATTCATCACTCCTGGCGAACATTTCTACCGCATAGCGGATGATCTTATTGACCATCTCCAGCATGTCTCCCAGTTCCTTCTGGGCTTCCTTACTGATAGAGACGCCTTCTTCCTTACGCTGTCTGGCGGCATCCGCCACGTTCTCCGCATGATCACCGATACGCTCGATATCGTTCACTACATGGAACAGGGCACCCAGACTGTTCAAATCCTCGATGGGCAGTGTGGTCTGGTTGATCTTCACCAGATAATCCGTAATGGCATGGTTCAGGAAGTTGATATTTTTCTCTACCTCGTAGACTTCCTCGATGTCCTCTTCATCCAACGTGATCAGGGCATTCATGGCACGGTTCAGATTTTCCTCTGCCAGAGAGGCCATACGCTCCAGCTCCTTGATCACTTCTACCACTGCTGTGGCGGGGTTGAACACCACTTTGTCTCCAATATATTTCAGCTGATAGCTCTCTCTGTAACCCACCTTCTGATCCTCGCCGGGTACGATCAGATAAGTCATCTTGACCAGCCAGCTGGTGAACGGGAACAGCATGATTACCTGTGCAATCTTGATCAGCGTATGTGCATTTGCTACGAATCGGCCATTGTCCGCAGAGATGGACTTGATCAGTTCCACAATCTGGTCTCCTGCCACAAACAGGGCAATGTAGATGATCACTGTACCGATGATATTGAACAGCAGATGGATCAGTGCTGCTCTCTTCGCATCCTTTTTACCGGTCATGGAAGCTAACATTGCGGTAGCACAGGCACCGATGTTACATCCCAGGATAATATACAGTGTAATGGGCAGCGGCAGCAGATCCTGATTGGCCAGCAGCAATACGATACTGACCGTTACGGAAGAGCTCTGGATAATGGCTGTCAGGGCAAATCCCATCAGTGTGGCTAAGAACGGATTCTTCAAAGACATCAGCAGATTTACCACCTGCGGCTCATTCTTCATGTTCGCCATAGCCTGGGACATGGTGCTCAGACCCACGAACAGAATACCGAATCCTACAACCACTTCCGCCACTTTGCGGACTTTTTCCTTTTTCGTGAACATCATCACAACCACACCTACTAATAGAATCAGCGGTGCTATTTTCGATAAATTAAAAGATACCAGCTGTGAAGTGATGGTGGTACCGATGTTGGCACCCAGAATAACCCCAGCCGCCTGATACAGGTTCATCAGACCGGAGTTTACAAAGCTGACGACCATGACCGTACATGCAGAAGAAGACTGGATGATACCGGTAAAGATAATACCGACGATCATACCCATGAAACGGTTGGTGGTGAAGATTTCCAGAATACGACGAAGTCTGGCACCTGCTACTTTCTCGATGGAATCACTCATCAGTTCCATTCCGAATAAAAACAGTCCCAGACCTCCAGCCATTGTCAATATTGTTCCAAAGCTCATTTTTAATCCCTCAATCTCTCTTGCTTCTCTTCGTAAAAATCAAAGCAATCATACTCAATTTTTCTTATAAAACACTCTTAAAACATTCTTATAGAAACAATCCAAAATATATTGTACGAGATAGAGTTAAAACTTGCAATGTAAATTTTACTTTTCTTTTACTTTTCTTTACAAAATTTTACGCTTTTTCGCTGTTTTTGTAAAACGCAAAATCATTTCTTACGCATTTCGACCATCTGCGATATCCCTGTCCAGCTGACGCTTCAATTCTTCCAGTGAAGCAAATCTGCGTTCCGGGCGCCGAAAGCTCTTTAACGCCACCTCAATCTCTTGTCCGTAGATATCCTGGTCAAAATCATACAGATAGGATTCCACACCCATCACTTTCTCGGAAGATACCGTGGGTTTGGTTCCCACATTACTGATGGCTTTGTAGACCTTCCCATTGTAGCGCACCGCCGCATAGTAGACCCCGTTGGGCGGCAGAAGCTTCCCTGCGGGAGGCAGGAGATTTACCGTGGGGAATCCCAGGGTATGGCCGATATGATTGCCGTGCTCCACCGTTCCCACTAATGTATAGGGCATTCCCAACATCTTTTCCGCCTCTTCCATCCGCCCCTCTTCCACCAGCTTGCGGATGTAAGTGGAGCTGACCTCAATGCCATCCACTTCGATCTTCTCTATGGTCTTGACACAGAATCCCAGCTGCGGTGCCATTTTCTCCAGAAGTTCAGCATTGCCCGCACCGTTCCTGCCAAAGGAAAGATCCTCACCAGCTGCCACAAAACGGGTATTCATCTGCTTTGCCAGAATCTCTGTCACAAAACGCTCCGGCTCTGTGGCCGCTGTCTCCTTCGTCAGGGGAAATTCGATCAGGATGTCGATGCCCAGCCGTTCGAACAGGCGTCTTTTTTCTTCTCTGGTGGTGAGTTCCTTGCCATCGGACAGGCCAAACAATACTGCCGGTGTTGGATCAAAAGTAAACACGCATGCTGCCAATCCATTTTTTTTCCGGTCCAGAATCTCCTCTAAAAGTCTTCTGTGTCCCAGATGCACCCCGTCAAATTTGCCGATGGCTGCCGCTGTATCTTTTTCCAGATAAAAGTCTGTTGTTCCTGCAATGATTTCCAAGTCTATTTCCTGCTTTCTGTATTACGGGTACAACGTTAGTCTGATACTTCAGAAAGTATTGTACCGGTTAACTTTTGGACGCTGTACCCGGGAAGATTTTCACGGGCTTATACCATTCTCTTCCCCCGTCATACGCATAAATGCCTACAAAGCTGTCATCCTCTCTGTAGACACGCACCCACTCTCCCGCCGGATAAGTAGTCTGCTCCATGGTCTGCCCCGGATAAAAAGCGTTCCCATTATCGATCAATTTCCGCCATTTTTCCTCTACATGTACTGCATTAAAATCCGCAAAAATGCGGTCCGTGGGAAGCAATGCCTCCTCCAGCCTGTCCGTATCCCGAAGTTCCTGCAGCTGTGTCAGTGTCAGGGCATCCGCAATCCGGAATTCTCCGACCCTGGTGCGGACGAGGCTCTGCATGGTACCCCCGCAGCCAAGCTTTTCTCCGATATCGGCACAGAGACTGCGGATGTAAGTTCCCTTGGAGCATTCCACACGGAATTTTACCACGGGAAGCTTTATTTCCAGAATCTCGATAACAGGCAGATCCACATGCCTTGCCTGCCGTTCCACTTCCTTACCTGCCCTGGCCAGCTCATAGAGCTTCTTTCCATTGACCTTCAGTGCTGAATACATGGGCGGGATCTGGTCATAGCCGCCGACAAAACCACCTATCACTTCACGTACCTGTGCCTCATCCACCGCTACCTCCCGTTCTTCCAGAACGGTTCCCGTGGTATCCTGAGTATCTGTGATCTGTCCCAGCAGAAGCTCCGCCACATATTCCTTGCTCCTGTCAGTAAGCATTTCACATGCTCTGGTAGCACTCCCCAGACATACAGGGAGCACACCGGTAGCCTGTGGATCCAGTGTACCTGTGTGCCCTATCTTTTTCTGCCGGCAGATTCCTCGAAGCTTGGCTACCACATCATGGGAGGTAAAACCTGCTTCCTTGTATACATTGATGATGCCGTCCATTAATCCTGTTCTCCCCGCAATTGCTTATCAATGTGCAATGACAAATTGTTGACGCAGTCATGGAAGGTACCCTTCATGGTGCAGCCTGCGGCACGTACATGTCCGCCACCACCGAAGAAAGAGGCTACCTTCGCCACATCAACATTCTCATTGGAACGCATGCTGACCTTGTACTCCAACACACCGGTCTCATACATGAAAATTGCACAGTCGATTCCTTTAATATTGCGCAGTTGGTTCACAATGCCATCCAGGTCTCCCGGAACCGCATTGTAGAATTCCATGGTCTTGCGGTCCACCATGCTCACGATGCAGCGGCCGTCCATGAAGCGTATGCTCTCCATCAGGGCTCTGCCCATGATCTGTGTCTGCAGATAGGTCTTCTGGTAAAAGCTTTCCTCGATCAGCTTCGAAAAATCAAATCCGAAAGAGATCAGAAATGCTGCCGCCTGCAGTGTCTCCGGTGTCGTATTGGAATACTGAAATACGCCGGTATCATGGATGATGCCGGTATACAATGCTTCCGCAATATCCTTGTCGATAAGTTCCGCATCCATGATGTGATACAGCACCTCACAGGCACTTCCCACTTCAGGACGGACCAGATTCACATCACCGCAGCCGGAATTGCTGATGTGATGATCGATGTTGATCTTCTTTTTCGCATTCTGGAAATATTTCTCCGCATCTCCCAGTCTGTCTGGGCTGCAATCCAGAGCAAAATATACGTCAAAAGGCTCCTGCTCCGGGCACTCGGTCTGAATCTCATCGTATCCCTTCAGATAGGAAAACTCTTCAGAAGGCTTCTGCAGATATACGGTAACTGCCGCTTTGGGAAGGAGTTTACGCAGATACATCTGTAAGGACAGACATACACCCACACAGTCTCCATCCGGACGAATATGTCCGCTGATGCCGATTTTTTTCGCATCCAGACATTCTTCACGCAAATCCATTATTTGTCACCTTCCTCTGTCTCTTCCGTATCTTCCACAACTTCATTTTCCGGCTTCTGTGCCTCGTCCGCTGCAATGACTTCATCGATCTTGTGGGACATATTGACACCATACTCGATGGACTGATCCATCACAAAAGTGATATCCGGAGTGTTACGCAGATTAATGGTTCTTGCCAGTTCTCTGCGGATAAAGCCTTCGGCGCTCTTCAGTCCCTGCAGGGTAGCCTTTCTGACTTCCTCGTCTCCCAGCACGCTGATCCATGCCTTACAGCTTTTCAGATCCGGTGCCACTTCTACAGCAACGACGCTGGTCCAGGGACTGATCCGGGGGTCCTTTAAGCCACCCCGGATGATCTCTGCCAGAACGCGCTGTACTTCCCCGTTGACACGGGTATTTTTCACACTATTTTTTCTCATTCTTATTCCTTCTTATTTCTTTCCTGCCGTTATCGTAGGCAGCCTGACAAACATCCGCAGACAGACTGCGTTTTTTGCAGCGCATAACTCCCTACCGTGGTACCTCAACCATAATGTAGGCTTCTACGATATCCAGCTCCTGCATCTTGTCAAAGCCCTCGAATACGAGACCGCACTCATATCCTGCCTTAACTTCCTTCACATCATCCTTGAATCTCTTCAGGGAAGCCAGATTGCCCTCAAAGATCTGCTCGCCCTCACGGGTGATACGAACCTTACAGCCTCTCTGGAACACACCGTCCAGAACATAAGAACCTGCGATGTTACCGATAGCGGATGCCTTGAAGATCTGACGAACCTCTGCATGACCGATCACCTTCTCCTCGTATACGGGATCCAGCATACCCTTCATGGCAGCTTCGATATCTTCGATGGCCTGGTAGATGACCTTGTACAGACGTACATCCACGCCCTCTCTCTCTGCGGTTGCCTTGGCAGTCGCATCGGGACGGACGTTGAATCCGATGATGATCGCATTGGACGCACTTGCCAGGGATACGTCGGACTCATTGATGGCACCTACGCCGCCGTGGATACATTTTACAACTACTTCTTCATTGGACAGCTTCATCAGTGACTGTTTTACAGCCTCGACACTACCCTGTACGTCTGCTTTGACGATCAGGTTCAGTTCCTTCAGATTACCTTCCTGGATCTGGCTGAACAGATCATCCAGGGACATTCTGCCCTTGGTCTCTTCCAGCATCTTTTCCTTGTTCTGTGCCAGGTAGGTCTCTGCATAGGATTTTGCTGTCTTATCATTATCATGTGCCAGGAATACTTCACCGGCACTGGGAACGTCGGAAAGACCCAGGATTTCTACAGGGGTAGACGGTCCTGCTTCTTTTACTCTGCGTCCCTTATCGTCGATCATGGCTCTTACCTTACCATGTGCCACACCTGCGGAAATGAAATCTCCCACATGCAGGGTACCCTTCTGTACCAGTACGGTAGCCACGGGTCCACGTCCCTTATCCAGCTCTGCCTCGATGACCAGACCTCTTGCCTTTCTCTTAGGGTTGGCCTTCAGTTCCATGATATCTGCGGTCAGCAGGATCATGTCAAGCAGCTGGTCGATACCTTCTCCGCTCTTTGCGGATACAGGTGCAAATACGGTGCTTCCGCCCCAGTCCTCGGGAATCAGCTCGTACTCTGCCAGCTCCTGTTTTACACGGTCAATGTTGGCTGAGGGCTTATCGATCTTGTTCACAGCTACGATGATCTCAACGCCTGCTGCCTTTGCATGGTTGATAGCCTCTACGGTCTGAGGCATTACACCGTCGTCCGCTGCTACTACCAGGATAGCGATATCGGTAGCATTGGCACCACGCATACGCATAGCGGTAAATGCTTCATGTCCGGGAGTATCCAGGAAAGTGATCTTACGGTCTCCCACATTTACGGTATAAGCACCGATGTGCTGGGTAATACCTCCGGCCTCACGATCAGTTACGTTAGTCTTACGGATAGCATCCAGCAGGGATGTCTTACCATGGTCAACGTGACCCATAACACAGATTACGGGAGGTCTCTCCACCAGATCTTCCTCTTTCTCTTCGTCTTCCTTCAGCAGTTCTTCGATGACGTCGACCTTGACCTCTTTTTCGCAGAGTATGTCATATTCCATGGCAATATTCTCAGCATCCTCATAAGAGATCTCCTGGTTCACGGTTACGACCTTGCCTTCCAGGAACAGCTTCTTGATGATAGCTGCGGGCTGTAGCTTCATCTTCTCTGCCAGCTCTTTGATGGTGATGGATTCAGGCAGCACGATCACCTTGATCTGCTCTTCCTGTACCTCTTCCTTCTTCTTTTCCGGCTTGATGAAACGTCCGGGCTTGTTCTTCAGTGCATCTTCGTCCTCGTAGATATGGTCTTTCTTGGAACGTTTGTTGTCCTTCTCCTGGCTGAAACGTCTCTTTTCATCTTCGCGCTTCTTCTCAATATCTTTGCCTGCAGGTTCCGGAGCAAAGCCCTTATTCTGTCTGTTATCTCCGAATCGATTACCCGATCCGCCATTGCCTCTCTGGTCGCGGCCATTATTGCCGTAACTGCGCTCACCGTTGCCGTTATTCCTGCGATCACCCTGACCGCCTTCCATGCCCGGACGACCCTGTCTGTTAAATCCGCCTCCCTGAGGTCTGCCATTGCCCATGCCTCCTCTGTTACCGTTCTGACCACCCTGACGGCTGCCCTGTCCGTAGCCGCCCTGGCGATTGTCACGATTGCCGTCTCTGTTATCACGATTGTAACCGCCCTGACCACGATCGTTCTGTCCACGGTTGTCACGATTATTCTGACCGTAACCACCCTGACGGTTATCGCGGTTATCGCGGTTGTCACGGTTCCCGTTCTGAGGTCTGTCTGCAGGTCTGCTCTGTACTGTATTCTTTGCTGCCTGAGGCGCCTGAGCCTGAGCCTGAGTCTGAGCCGCTGCGGTATTCTGTGCTGCCTGCTCCTTTGCGGGTGCCTGTGTCTGGGGCTTTTTCGCAGGCTGCTGTCCACGATTTCCGGGTACCATTGCCACACTGGGAGTGGGAGAAGGCGGGGTCAGCGGCTTAATGGGACGTACCGGTGCCTGTGCCTGAACACGGTTGCCATAGGAATTATTCTGATAACCATTGTTCTGGTATCTGCCGCCCTGGTTCGGACGCTGTCCGCCTGCATTTCTCTGTCCCTGTCCGTTCTGACCGCCCTGACGCTGTCCGGGCATCTTGGAGTTCTGCGGGTTACTTACGAAAATGATCTTTTTCTTCTTTTTCGTTTCCTCTGTGGATTTACTCTCCTCAGAAGCCTTTGCTTCCTGAGCCTTTGCTTCTCCTGCGGGAGCCTGTGCTTTTTCCTCAGCGGGCTTTGCATTTTCGTTCTTTACGGGAGCTTCTTTTTCTGCTGCGGGTGCTGTTTTTTTCTTTCCCAGGCTGTTACGTACCAGGGCTGCCGCATCCTCTTCCAGAGAGCTCTGTGCTGCCTTGGCCTCAATTCCTTTTCCCTGTAAAAAACTTAATATATCCTTACTCTGTAGTTCTAATTCTTTTGCGAGTTCATGTACTTTGATTTTCGCCATGCTTTCCTCCATTCTGCCTAACCGGGCAAATTCGCTTCCAATTGCTTGATGAGTGCATCTGCCAGTCCCGCATCACACACACCTACCGAAGATCTTAAGTTCCGGCCGATGGCCCAGCCGAGTTCTTCCTTTGTGCCATATTCATATACCGGGACTTCATAATAGGAACATTTGTCGTGAAACAACTTTTTCGTATTGGCCGATGCATCTTCTGCAACGATCACCAACATGGCAGAACCTTTTTTCACAGCGTCTTCCGTCTGGAATTCACCGCTTACCAGGTTACGCCCCCTCATCGCAAGTCCCAAAAGGGAATAAATCTTATTCTGTTTCAAGCTGATCAAACTCCTTTTCCAGCATATCATAACTTTCCGGAGAAATACTCATCTTGAAAGAACGCTCTAACCCTTTGTTCTTCCGGGCTTTTTGCAGGCATTCCTTCTGTCTGCATATATATGCGCCGCGTCCGTTCTTTTTGCCCGTTGTGTCTAAACAGATCTCTCCTTCCGAAGTCTTCAGGACCCGCAGCATTTCCTTTTTGCCTTTCATTTCTCCGCAGCCTACGCACTGCCTCAGTGGAATCTTTTTTGCCATTGATTATTCCTGCTCTCCATCAAAATCGTCTACGGTATCATCTTCATAATCATCCACATAGTCCTCGTAACGGAAGCCGGGAGCATCCTTGGCCTGGGTCTCGGACTTAATGTCGATCTTATAACCGGTCAGTCTTGCTGCCAGTCTTGCATTCTGACCTTCCTTACCGATAGCCAGAGACAGCTGATAATCGGGTACGACTACCTTTGCGGTCTTCTCATCGGGATCTGCAAATACTGCTACGATCTTGGCAGGAGAAAGTGCATTCTGGATCAGGTTGCCGGGGTTCTCATCCCAGTTCACGATATCGATCTTCTCACCGCGCAGCTCTTCTACGATAGCATTGACACGGGCACCGTTCATACCTACGCAGGCGCCGACTGCATCTACATTGGGGTTATTGCTCCATACAGCGATCTTGGTACGGCTTCCTGCCTCTCTGGCAATGCTCTTGATCTCTACAGTACCGTCTTTGATCTCGGTAACTTCGGATTCGAACAGTCTCTTTACCAGTTCCGGATGGGTACGGCTGACATTGATGCGGGGGCCCTTCGGTGTGTTCTTTACTTCCACAATGTAAACCTTGATACGCTCTGTGGGTTTGAATACTTCGCCCTTTACCTGCTCGTTCTCAGTCAGCATGGCATCTGCTTTACCCAGATTGATGCTGATGTTTTTACCTACATAACGCTGTACTACACCGGTCACGACATCCTTTTCCTTCTCGTAATACTGGTTGTAGATCACGCTTCTCTCTTCCTCACGGATCTTCTGTAAGATCACGTTCTTGGCATTCTGGGTAGCGATACGTCCGAACTCCTTGGATTTGATCTCTACATGGATCATGTCGCCCACCTGTGCTCTCTTGGAGATCTCCTGTGCATCCTCCAGAGCGATCTGCAGGCAGTCATCCTCTACATCATCCTTTGTGGGAACAACTTCCTTCTCGGCATATACCAGGAAATCGCAGGTCTCTCTATTGATCTCCACATGGACATTGTCAGCCTTTCCAAAATGGTTCTTGCAGGCTGTCATCAGGGAATTTTCAATGGCTTCAAACAAGGTTTCCTTGCTGATCTCCTTCTCCTTCTCCAGAACGTCCAGTGCCTCCATTAATTCCTTATTCATCATTTCCTCCATTCCGGCTTTCGCCTTTTCTTAATGTATGGTTTCTTCTTATTCTAATGATCTTATTTAGAAGTCTAACGCCAGGCGGATCAGTGCAATATCTGCTCTGGCAAAAGTTCTCGGGCTGCCGTCTTCCGTGATCGTAATGTTATCCGCATCGAAGTTCTCCAGAATACCGGAAAATTCTTTGCATTTATCAATGGGCTTAAACAGCTTGATCTCTACCTCTTCACCGATGCTCTTCTGTAAATGCTTATCCTTTTTCAGCGTTCTGCCCAGTCCCGGGCTGCTGACTTCCAGAATGTATGCATCCGGAATGAAATCCGCCTTGTCCAGAGCCTCGGATAACGCTCTGCTGACATTCTCGCAATCCAGAATGTTCACCCCTTCCGGCTTGTCGATGTAGGCTCTCAGATAGTAGTCACTGCCTTCCTTTACATACTCCACATCGTAGATCTCCACCTGATTTGCTTCTGCGATGGGGGTCAGCAGTTCTTCGGTTCTGCTTTCGTAGTCCTCTCGTTTGGACATGTGTGCCCTCCTTTGCTTATATGAACTGTCGTTACAACAACAAGAAAGAGTGGCGCTCGTCCACTCTTAATCCAGTAATCATCTTTAAACTATACACAGTATAGACCCTGTGTGAAAAAATGTCAATAGCCTGCCACAGGGATTTTTCCGTTGTTTTTCGCATTTTACGGCATTTTGCTCTACACGGTCACGATCACACCGCCGTCGTTGGCATACATACTGCTGACGCCGCGGGTATCCATGATGAGACATCCCTTGAACTCTGCCTTTTCTATAAGAAGCTTTTTCACCGTTTCAGCACGTTCCGGTGCATTGCAGTGAGTGATCATCAGTATGCGGTCTTTGGTGTCACCGGCTTCCTCCAATACGATCTCCGCCATTCTGCGCAAGGCTTTCTTCATTCCCACACTCTGGCCTCTCTGTACGATGTTTCCTTTATCCCCTGCCATGATCGGTTTGATACTCAATGTAGATGCCACCAGGGCTTTTACGCCGGTCAGCCGGCCGTTCTTGCGCAGTGTCTCCAGATTATCCAGTACAAAATAGGTATGGATATTACTGCGGAACTCCTCGATCTGCTTCACGATCTCTTCAAAGGGAAGTCCCTGCTCTTCCAGTTCCACCAGTTTTCTTGCGATCTGTGTCTCACCGCAGCTGGCGGATTCTGAGTCAATGACATGGATCTGCTTTTTTCCATATTTTTCACGGTACAGGTTCATCCCAAGCACTGCGCTGTTGTAGCTGCCGCTGAGATGAGAAGATAATGTGATCACATACACATGCTCCGCTTCTGTGTGGTAGGCTTCCCTAAAACGCTCCGGGGAAGGGCATGCCGACTTGGGACATTTCGGACACTCTGCCACCTTTTTCAGAAATTCCGCCTGATTGAAGTTCTCATCATCCTGGATCTGGTAATCTCCCACTTCCAGTCCCAGGGGCACGATCTCGAACCTGGGATCCTGCAAATATTCTTCCGGCAATTCACAACAGCTGTCTGCTACGATTTTAAAACTCATATCATCTATCTCCATATCATTGATTGCAGCTATTCAAAAACATGACTACGAAAGAGTCATTCTGCGAATGGGTCACTGAATAGTTACAATTATTTTCCCAAAAACCATACTATGTAGTTTTTAATACTACTTATAATAACACGAAACATTCCGTTCGTAAAGCCTTTACACAAAATATTCATATTCCCTTTTTGGCGGACTTCGTTTATACTGTTTTATATAGTCAACATATTATGACCCGCCCCGATATGAGCATAAAAGTGGGATGATAATCCCACTTTTATGCGAATAGAGGGTAGGATTGTTCCGTTTTGACCGAAGCTCCTCACAGAGTTCTTCTCACAAACATATAAGGAGTCCCCATGATCGCATTACAGATTACATCCATGAAAAATTTTATGAACCACCTGCTGGTAGCGGATACTTTCGATCCTTTCCTGTTGGAAGAAGCCACCGTCAGCACGGCTCTCACCGTTACCATTGACGGCCATATCAACAAGGACTTCTATCCCGCAGAGGAACGGGGTGCAGACTGTATCCCCTGGGATCTGCAGTCCTGGAGCAAAATAAAAGGACTGTGCTTTGACCTGATCAAGGGAAAACACACTCCTTTGTATTTTAAATTCGTGCTTCACATGCAGCCCGATAAGGCAGCTGCCATGCTTACAAAAGCACAGGTCGATCCTGACGTCATCCGGGCACTGGGACTGAACATCCGCTACGACGGGGAAAAAACGGTTCTCACCACCGGATGTGCTTACCAGACCTTCACCATGGACAAAAGCGCCGATACCGCCTGGGACAAGGCACTGAAAAAATATCTGGATCTGAAGGGAATCGCTTACGAAGAGCTCTGATCCCACTCTCCGGATCATCTCCTGTTCTTCGAATCATTCGCAGGAACAGCCCTAAGCCGGTCACTCCTTCATCTTCGGTTTGCTGAGCAGGCTCGCCAGATAGCCGAAGATCAGCGCTGCGGAGGTACCCACGGCACCGGCCTTGAAGCCTCCGGCAAACAGTCCTAAGAATCCCTGTTCCTGCACCGCTTCTTTCACGCCCTTCATTAATACATTTCCAAATCCCAATAACGGTACACTGGCACCGGCTCCCGCATAATCTTGAAAAGGTTCATACCAGCCAAGTGCACTGATCACCGCACCGGTGACCACCAGAAGCACCATGATGCGTCCCGGCATCATCTTTGTTTTTTCCATCAAAATCTGCACCAAAGCACAGACCAGACCACCCACCCAGAAAGCATTGATATAATCCATCTTCTGCATTTCCTCCTTACTATCTGTTAAGGACAGTCTCTGCACTTTTTCTTAAAATTATGCGTTATTTATGCATTCTTTTTGCCAAAACGGAACCATTCCGGCGGAAGCTGTACCAGGATCACCGCTGCAAATACGATGACACAGCCTGCGATCTGTCTGGGTGTCAATGTCTGGTCGGTGGTCAAAAATCCGATCTTATAGGCGATCCATCCGGAGATCGTGGCAATGACGGATTCCAGGCTCATGATCAGTGCCGCCACAGTGGGATTCAGTCCTTTCTGGCCTACGATCTGTAAGGTATAACCCACACCGCAGCTTAAAACACCGGCATATAACAGGGCTCCCATGCCTTCCTGCAGCTGACCGAAGGTGGGCTGTCCCCAGATGAGTGCTCCAATGCAGCAGGCCACTCCACAGACTGTGAACTGGATACAGGATACCACGGCTCCGTCAATTCTTGCTGCATAATGGTCAACGGTCATGATCTGTATGGCAAATGCAATGGCACATAAAAATACCATGATATCTCCGGCTCCAAGACGCAGGGACTCAGTCATGCAGAGCAGATACATGCCAACGGCTGCCATGACTGCTGCCGCCCAGACCACCGGTGCCACCTTTTTCCTTAAAAAGATACCGAATATGGGTACAAAAATGATATATAGCGTTGTGATAAATCCCGCCTTACCGACACTGGTATATTTAATACCAAACTGCTGCAATGTACTGGCGATCGTCAGGAAAATGCCACACAAAAGTCCTGCTTTCACATTCAGTTCCCAGTCTAATTTCGTAGCTTTGTCTCCCGCAATTTTCCGGCTGATCAGAATATACACCAGAATGCTGGCGGCACCGATCAGGGAACGGACACCGTTAAAGGTGAACGGATGCATATAGTCCATGCCCTTGCTCTGGGAGACGAACGCCATGCCCCAGATGGCAGCCGTTAACAGCAGGATCAGGCTGTTTCTCGTAGTTTTTGCTCTTGTATTTTCCATAGTTATATTTTCTGTTCCTTATATTTTTCGTTCTTTATTTTTTCGTCCCTTGTTACCTTACATTTATGGAATCTTATCAGGGCTGTTTTTTATATCTCTCAGCGATCTCTGCCACCACATCCCGCAGCATTTTTCCGCTGCAGTCTATGATCAGATCCGCATATTTTTCATACAGAGGAGTCCTCTCATCATACAGATCCCGCAGGGTCTGGCCGGGCTGCAAGGTCACACCTCTGGCATTCAGATCCCCCAGCCGTTTCTCCACTTCCTCATAGGGAAGCTTCAGATATACCACCGTACTGATCTCCCGCAGATGCTGCATGCCTTCCGGCTCGTAGCAGGCGCTTCCGCCGGTGGCAATGATGCTGTTCTCCAGATCTAAGGACGCATTCACGTCGCTCTCAATCTGCCAGAAGCCTTCCACGCCATATTCCGTGATCAGTTCGTGTAATAATTTGCCGTGTCTGTCCTGGATCACCAGATCCGAATCAACAAAACGTCTGCCCAGGCGCTTTGCCAGAACCACACCTACCGTACTTTTTCCCGAGCCCGGCATACCGATCAGAGTAATATTATTTTTCATAAGTTTCTCCTGTCTCTACATAAGAAGATCGCCGCCTGTAAGCGACGATCTTCCGTCCTGTTCTTCATTATAGCTTTCCCAGCGCCCCATTTGCAGAACTGCCTCTGCGGGGCTTTACTGAATACATGCCTGCATGTTATTTGCTCATGGTGGTTACTTACACTTTATACTTCCGCAATGACTTCCACTTCACATAATACGTTCTTGGGAAGGGTCTTGACTGCAACACAGCTTCTGGCAGGGTTCTCAGTAAAGTATTTGGCATAGACCTGATTGAACGCTGCGAAATCACCCATGTCTGCTAGGAAGCAGGAGGTCTTGGCTACTCTGGTGTAATCGGTGCCTGCTGCCTTTAACAGCTCACCGATATTCTTCATTACCTGCTCTGCCTGCTCTTCAATGGTAGTTCCGTGAATCTCTCCGGTCGCGGGATCAATAGGGATCTGACCGGATGCAAAAAAGATATTGCCCAGTACGATACCCTGGGAGTAAGGTCCGATTGCTGCGGGTGCTTTGTCTGTTGAAATCTTCTGTAACATAATTTTCTCCTCTTCTTCCTATAATTTCGTTCTTTCTTAAATCTGTCATCTGCGTCTTGAGCTGCCTGCCCCCCGGCATGTTCAGAAATTCCTGCGGCATCTCCGGCGTTTACTTCGTCATATCTACCTCCGGCTCATCAAATTCCGCCGTCACGTAGAATCCTCTGGAATTCTCCACGATATCCGCCACGACACCCTCCCGGTTCTTCAGGCGGTAACGAAACGGAATATTAGGGGACATGGCCAGGGACGGATCTATCGTATAATAATAATTACTGGGCAGAAGCCCCTCCGTTACCGTGATCTTCTGTCCGACCTCCAAAAGCCCCGGTCGTTCCATCTTAAATTCTATCCTGCGCATTTTGACTCACCAGCCATTCCCGGCATAATGTGTTTTCGCCGTTTGAGGTTTATTCTAACAGTATCTTACAAGGCTTGCAAGAATTATTTCTTCATCTACCATTGTCTGCTCTACTTTCTCCTGTAATCAGCTTTTAAGTTTAATTCTACCATTTACTTTCCTCTACCACTACTTCCCAATGTCCATTTTGACTGGTACCAACACGCTTTATAATTCCTTTTCTCTTTAACTTATTAAGATAATATTTTACCCGGTCAATTTTCCAATCTAATTTTGCAGCTATTTCCTTCTGTGTAATACGAGGGTCTTCTACTATTGATGTCAACACCGCCGTGTCATCCTCACTCACGTCTGTTGAAATAGCTTGAGTAGTACCCTGGATAGCTTGGGTAGTACCTTGGGTAGCTTGGGTAGTACCTTGGGTAGTCGCACCATTGACACCAAGTTCACTTCCTACCTTTCGATACATATTTACCCTGAAGTCTCCATCAAAATCAATCAGTTCCGGTTTCGGTAATCCATATTCCTCGCATGCTTTGTATAATCTCGGTATTCCGGTTCCCCACTTCTCTATGATTTTCATATAAGCAAACGCACTTGCGATTGCCGGATTTCTCGGTTTTGAATAGCCTTCCATCATTTTTGAAATCGTAACATTATTCAAAAGCATTCCCGGAGAAGTTATCTCCAATCTGTCATCAAACAATGCCACCTGGATATTTCCCGGCTCCAGATAACTGCGATGTGCCACTGCATTTGCGATCAACTCCCGGATGCTATCTGTAGGCAGTTCATATACATCCTGTCTGTACAGTCCTGTGATTGTCATTCCCATATTGATTTTTTCAAGAACATACTGGTATGCCGCTTCCATTTGCTCCTGAATAGAGCCTTCAAATTCCCTGCGGTCAACAAAATACGCACGATTCGTTCCTTTGAACACGCCACATTGAATTACAGGCATTTGCGGCATTTTGCCTGTTAAAAGTGCATAGGCATTTGTCGGGTACACCTTACCTTCTACTTCTTTCAATACTCCCCATGAAATTAACACATTTTTGGTAACATCTTTAATTTTTGATTTTTCACTATCCTGCCATGTGTTTTTCATAGCAGTTCCTTTCATACTTTTACACAATCTCTCTATCTCATCGTCGGAAATTGTCATACTTTGGCATATCTCACTGTCAAAATAGCGATTCTGTCCCTCTAAAATCAGTTCCTTCAGCATATATCTTTCCACATGTCTGGTTGTGCCGGATACCCGCACATAAGTGCCATCCACCATTCCAAGCGATTTGATATAATATGGACGCTGTGCACCCGGTAGAATCTCCACTACAATCACTGTCTTATCCTTAACAGTCTGTAACGCAACATCCGGTCTGATCACCGGTTCACAGGCATCAGAAATAGCATTGGTAATGGCATCCATGGTTTTATAGATATTATCTACATCCATTCCTACAATCTCCAAGGTCTTATCATCTATTCCGAAAACAATCCTGCCACCTCTGCCATTGGCAAAAGCTACCACTGTTTTCATGTATTTTTCGCTTTTCTCTGGTACAGTCACTTTGTACTCAACATTTTTTGATTCGCCGGAAAACAGCGTATCCTCTGCCATGTTACTACCCCCAATGTTACATAATGTGCCTCTTATATTCTAAATGCTTTTTGTCCAGTACTGTAAAGCAAAATTTGTCATAAGATGACAACCTCTTTTTAATTCTTTACGCGTTGCTCCTACACCTTTTTCCATATCAGGCATTTGTTGTGCTAATAAAGGGATTAATTCTTCTCTCTTATAAAGCTTATTCTCCCATTCTTGCATCCACGTTCTTGGCATAGCCTCTCTACACGGGGAAATTATTTTACGAATATTATGTGATAATAATGCAAATGACAAATCACATTCTAAATGTATTCCTCTATTCTGTTCTATTATCATTTTTTTGTCTTTTGTTCCCAATGCACTTATTGGTGATTTCTCCCGTTCCTTCTTCCTCTGTTTAATTACAGCATCATCCACAAAATCAAAATCATCTGTTTTTAGAGCAAAAACAATTTTTTCAGCACTCATATATTGAATTGTATTTAGATTTTTTACCTCTTTTTCATCGTTACTAACTATATATTGCTGATCTTTATTCCTAGTATACATTTTTCCATCATATATCGTGACAAGTTTAGTTGGAGAAATTGGGAAGAAAATGACCAATCCCATACACATATATCCCAATCCGTTGCACTCAAATGTATTCCATAAGATTATAGGTGCATCCGAAGATATAAGTTTAGCATTTGTATCATATTCAATAACCGTGACGCACAAATCATCAATCATTTTTTCTGCATTAACAGCAATGTCTAACAGCTCCTGTGGTGTTGCTGCTCCATCAGCAATTTTATTTACATATTCTTCAATTTGCTTAGGATATTGCAATCCTTTATTAGCACAGTACATTGAGGCAATTTCAATCAATTCAGCTTTTTTTTGCTGCTTTTTATAATTTCCTTCGGATAAAGTTCTCTGGCGTTGATAAATAGCAAATTGCTTGATCAAAAGAAGATCATTATCATCTAATCTCTGTCCTTCACAGATTTTCGTTATTGCAGGTGCCCAACAATCTTCCAACTTTCCTAAATTATTTTCCCACACCAAATCTTTTCCATAATAATAATCCTTAAAACACTGGCTATCACTATACACCTGTTCTAAAACTTTCCCACTTTCTACCTGCAAAACAGAAAATCGTTTGTTTTCATCTGCAAAATTTCGCATAAACATCTTAGGTACATAATGCTGTTTTTTCTTCTCCGCCATTGGTACCTCCTACACAATTATCAAAAACTATTTTTCCTTCGCCATAATATTTTTAGAATCTGCCAGTATCTCATAGAACTTTCCATCTGATGCCGTCTTAACCTTACGGTAATTAGCCTTGACACCATCATCCAGATCAAGCTTAATTCTCGAAAGCGCCAAATGTCCGATTTTCTCATCATATTCCCGGCACTCTTTTAACTGCTTCTGCAATTTTTCCTTACGCTTTGTGGCAAGGGATACTTCTCTGCTGTTCTTGCTGTTATCAATTGTATCCTGCATACGTCCTATCTCGGATTCATATACACGCTGCATCCGATACAGATAGTCTACACGAACATTACCGATTGTATCCACATTGTAACGATGCAGATATACCAGAGACTTGAATCCATTCTGCTTGCCACTATCAAACAGCCAGTAAATCGGACGCTTACCGGAACCTGTGACAGAATAGGTGTTACAATGGTCTTTGAAGAAATCATTCAGAAAGTAATTGCGGATAATCTCCCTGCTCGTATCCCCCTTATTTCCAAGCGCCTTTGCAATAAAATCGAGATTTGTCTCCAATGATTTTGCACCAAATGTCGTCTTTAATCTGACTTTCCGTGTCAGTACTGTTTCCCCATCTGCGAAGTAAATCCCAGTCATACTCGTCCACATTTAAAATAGAACCATACTCTTACCTATGCACAAACCCGTCCTTCTTTGAAACACTCATAAATATAATCTCTGGATTGATAATAAAAGTCAGTATTGTAATTCGATATCGCATCATTAATCCAAGAAGCATAAACCTCTTTTACACAATCTATCATTTCTTTACCAGAGTTTTTCTTCAAATCCTCGATTAGGCGCTCATACACTTCGCCAATCTCCCAATAATCCGGAACTTCATATCTGCAACATTTTACATTATCATAATCATCCATGGGTATCTGACAACGTAATATAAAATCATCTGCAACTTTCTCTATTGGTTCGCAGTGAAAAACATCTGCGTAATCATAGATCCGCTTTATTACATTCTCCCCAAGAAGTTCTACTATCCTACCTCGGCGTTGCTTCTGCTGTCTGCCAATAAATTCAATTAAGCTGCATAAGAAAAATAAGGAATTATCATTCATGATCCGTCACCTCAATTCCTTTCAAAAAAGATAATGTAGTCAAAGCCCTTGCCGTATGAAAACTTATCTGATGCGTTGGTTTTTTGAACTTTGCTAAATTCCAAAATGCTTCTCTGCTGATTTTTCCATCTACAAAATTCTGTACATAGTTAAAAATTGTATCATCTGCCATAGGTCCTTCCACAATGTCATAATTATGAGATTTTCCTAGTCTACATGCTGCTATAAAGTCAAGCCACTCTTCTGTCATTTCAGGAAATTTTTTGATATTAAGCGATTCATCCGGTGTATATACATATTCATTCAGATATCCTACACCAGTATACCTTGTCGCCCATCTTTTTGCCTGTTCCGGAAGCAATGTACAATAAAAGCCGAAATAAAAGTCTTTGTTAAATTTTGCTATTCTTATCTCGGGTTCTATCACTATCTGACTGCTCCCATGATATAAAACAATTGTTTCCATGAAACGCCTCCTGCCTATAACAATTTAAAATTCAATATTGACTATGGTATCTGTATCAAGCTCACTGACCAGTTTCAGACGCAGTTCATTCAAGTATTTGTCTACATCCTCTGTAGTTTCCAATCGCCATGATGCTGTCCTGGTCATGCTCTTGATTGATCCTTAATGCTCTTCATAGAAGTTTTCATGTGCATACGGGTGTTGTCACATCATTCAATTTTTCCTTGATTTCATCCAGTGTCATGCCCTCAGACAAGAGCTTTACCACTGTCTTAAATTTCATGAACCAAAACGAAAACTTCACTGCTCCTGCGCTATATTCCCGTCTATTCATTTTTTTGCACCTTTCCAATATTATTTCTCGTTCTCTGCCGGGAGTACATCTAAGATGTCATCCATCGTACAATTAAGTGCACGACATATTCTAGCCAGAACATCCAATGAAACATTCTCGTCCTTTGCCATTTTTGCCATGGTACTGGTAGCAATACCAGCCTGCTCACAAATATCTTTTTTCTTCATTTTACGGTCGATCAACATCTTAAAAAATTTGTTATATGATACGTCCATACATTTCTCCTTTGCAGATTCTGTGGAAGTACAAAATCAAAATTGACATAAAACACAAAAAAAGTATATCATAAATATATTTGCATTTCTACGAGAACTCGTAATTTTTTTTGAGAAGTGTGCATGCAGAAAACAAGCAGCAAATCATTTCTGACCTGCTGCTTTTCCCTATCTCACCACCGGACTCTCCAGCACCACCGCATGTGCGATTCCCGGCACGCTTTTCCCTTCATTAAAGCTGGTCTTCGACAATAGCGCTCCCGTCGGCAGGAACAGTACTTTTTTCCATTCGCCGGATTCCAGCTTCGGCAGGACGTATGCTGCCAAAGTCACGGCACTGCAGCCGCAGCCGCTGCCACCGGCGTGGGTGTCCTGGGCATCTGCATCAAAGATCTCAATGCCGCAGTCCATGTGTCTGTCGGCAATATCAATCCCTTTTTCCCGCAGCAGATCGATCAGCACTGTCTGTCCCACACTCCCCAGATCCCCGGTGATGATCCGGTCATATTCCCGAGGCTGCACATGAAAATCCTCCAGATGGCGTTCGATGGTATCTGCGGCGGCAGGTGCCATGCAGGCCCCCATGTTCATGGAATCCTTGAGTCCATAGTCCACGATCCTTCCGGGGGTCATGCCGGTGATGTGGGCTCTGCATTTCTGATTTAACCCCAGTGCAAAAGCGCCGCTTCCCGTCACCGTCCAACTGGCGGACAACGGTCTCTGGTTACCGTAGTCCAAGGGGAAGCGGAACTCCTTTTCCGCACTGGCGAAATGACTGGAAGTCACGCAGACCACGTGCTCCGCATAGCCTCCCGCTGCCATCACAGCTCCCAGTGTCAGTGCTTCCCCACACGTGGAGCAGGCGCCGTAGACACCAAACAGAGGAATATTGTAAGCGGAGATACCGAAGGAAGTGGCAATGCACTGCCCCAACAGATCACCGGCAAAGAGATACGACACATCCTCCGCTTTCCATCCAGCCTTTTCCATGACCATGTAGACTGCGTCCTTCTGGAGATTACTTTCCGCCTCCTCCCAGGTCTTACAGCCGAAGAGATCATCCTCTCCCACCATGTCGAACAGGGTACCTAACGGTCCTTCGCCTTCTTTTTTTCCCACGATACTGGCACCGGCGATCACACACACCGGCTGTGCCAGACGGATGCTGCTTCTTCCCACTCTCTGATTCATAATTTCTCCTTCCATGCGATAACACTGCATTCTTTTTTGTCAGTGTTCCCGCATTAGAGAAGAATTATGATTCTAACAGTTTAGCCATGAACATATTTGCTCATGTGTTGAGCGCCGGTTCATGAGCAAAGGCCGACACGGAGTGACGGAAAAGCGCGCTAGCGCGGCTTTGCGAATGGTGCGGGCTAAACTGTGATCATAAAAAGATTTCCTCCAGCGCCCCGATCACCTTCTGTAATATCTCATCCTCCATATCGGAATAGTGAATGACCAGGATTCCCCGATATTTCTGTGTTTCCGCAAAGCAATACTCCGACAGACAGTTCACCAGGATTCCCCGCTGTCTGGCTGCCCACTTGATCTCCACGTCACTTAGATCTGTCCGCACATGCAGCAGGAAATGCGTCCCTGCGTCATCCTGATAGATCTGGCTGATCTGACTTAAGGGTGACTCCCTGAATAAACGGCAGATCCGCTCCCGCTGCCCTCTATAGTCATTTAACAGCCTTCGGATATGGCGCTCAAAATACCCTTTTTCCAGAAATGCAGCCATGGCATATTGCTCAAATCCTGATACCGTACAGGAGTAAAAATTCATGGTGGAAATGTACCGTTCCATCAGCTTTTCAGGCAGCACCATATATCCGATACGTAAAGACGGCACCATGGTCTTGGAAAAAGTGTTGATGTAAATGACTCTGTGGTTACGATCCATGGACTGCATGGAAGGAACCGGCTTTCCCACCATGCGGAATTCACAGTCGAAATCATCCTCCACGATATAACGCTCCGGCTCCTCTGCCGCCCAGCGAAGCAGCTCCTGCCGTCTTCCCACCGGCATGACCAGTCCGATGGGAAAATGATGTTCCGGTGACACATGAGCTACGGTAATACCCTTTTGATCCAGCTGTTCCACTTTCATTCCCTGGCCGTCGATGTCCACATAGTCCCAGACCACGCCGCCCACGTCATACAATTTCGTGATCTTGCGATAGCCGGGATTTTCCACACCGAATTTTGCATTTTTACCCAAAAGCTGCAGCAAACGGCTGTAAAGATACTCCGTTCCCGCTCCCACAATGATATGATCCGGCGACACCTGCATGCCTCGGTACCGGTACAAATGCTCTGCGATGGCCACTCTCAACTTTTCCACCCCGTTAAATGGAACTGTCTTAAGCAGAGAGGTATCGTAATCCGTCAGGGTCTGCCGCATGATCTTCGCCCAGGTAGCAAAGGGGAACTTGTCATATTGAATATTGTTGGCCGTCAGATCTGCCAGATATTCTTCCTCCCGGAAACGGGTCACAAAGGAAGCATATGCCGGGGCAGAGACGTTCTTCACTTCCAGACGGTTGACAAAATACCCTCTCTTTTCCTCCGACCGGATATAGCCCTCCAGCAGCAACTGTTCATAGGTATTCTCCACGGTCTTGACGCTGACCTGTAAGTGCTCGGCAAATGCCCGCTTCGAAGGAAGCTTCTCATCGGCAGTCAGCCGGCCACTCAAGATGTCAGCTTTCATCGCTTCATATAAGTATTCATACATGGTTTTACTGCCACGGGCAGTCAGATCATAGGTCAGCATCTGGTATCCTCATTTTTTCTTATTTTGGATATTTAAAAGATATCAGTTTCTATTATAATGAACTCATAAAGCAAAAGCAAGCAGGAAGGACAGATTCTCTCCCCGCCAAGGGGGTGACTCCTCAAGAGGGCAGCTCCTCACGAAGAGCAGGATTTTCCTTCGGAAAACAAGGGAGGATTAACATGGGCGTATATGCAATCACCGGCGCATCCAGCGGAATCGGCGCCAAGACAAAAGAACTGTTACTGGAAAAAGGACACAAAGTCATCAATATCGATCTGAAAGACGGCGACATCTGTGTGAACCTGGCAACTCCGGAAGGAAGACAGGCAGCTGTAGACAAGCTGCACGAGCTGCATCCGGAAGGTCTGGACGGCATGATCTGTAATGCCGGTGTCTCCGGTGCCTGCGGCAATCTGGAGCTGATCATTTCCCTGAACTATTTCGGTACTGTAGCCATCGCAAAAGGCGTTTATGACCTCCTGCAGAAAAAACACGGCAGCTGTGTAGTCACCGTATCCAATACCATTTCCCAGGGTGCCGGACGGAAAGATATCGTAGATCTGTTAAACAATATCGGCGATGAGAAGAGAGTATTAAGCCTGGTATCCTCCATGGATTCCACCAACCTCTCCGTAGGCAACAGCCTCTATGTATCCACCAAATATGCCCTGGCCAGATGGGTTCGCAGAGTCTCCGCCACCTGGGCTGCCAACGGTGTCCGCATCAATGCCGTAGCTCCCGGCAACGTGCATACTGCTATGACCGCTACCATGAGTACCACCGCAAAAATGGCACTGAATGCCCTTCCCATTCCCACCAAGTACGGTCAGGAATGTCTGATGGCTCCGGAAGAGATCGCTGAAGTCATGGTATTCCTGGCTTCCGATTCCGCCAGAGGTGTCAACGGTAACATCATGTTCGTAGACGGCGGTACTGACGCACTGTTAAATTCTGAAAAGGTATATTAAGGAGGAACACGCTATGAGACCCATTGAAAAATATGTAGAAGCTATGGAAAATAAAGATTTTGCCGGACTTGCAGAATTGTTCACTCCTGACGGCATTTTGTGTGACTATTGTACCACCTCTGCTTCCCAACAGGAGTATCATATCTACGGAAAGGAAGCCATCAACATGTTCTTCCGTAACAAATTCGGTTTCCGCCGCTACTCCATTCTGGATGCCGAGGTCGTAAACGAAGACCAGGCCGAATTCATTGCCAACTTTGGCGGCTACAACATCATGGCCATCGCCACGGTTCGTGAGACCGATGAAAACGGTCTGATCCAGAGACTTACCGTAAGACCAAAATAAATTCTGCCATCCCCTTATACTTTTCTCTATATAGAATGCCAGGGGCAAAAGGTCTAAGCCCACATGAGCTTGCTCATAAGTGGGTGAAAGACCTTTTGCCCCCGACATCAACGAATCTTAATACAAAAGAAGCTGTCTATCAGATGTGGATTATTGCTCGGGAGCGGTTCCTGAAATGACATAATTCGTTACCGCATATAATACTTCTCCATTGTACTCTACCCTCGACCATCCGGCTCCTTCACTGTAACCGGTACGATGCAGACTGGTTCCGTTTTGTACCTGGGTCCGCACGGTACTCTCTCCCTCGCTGGTGCTGGGTTCCGTCCGCAGATTGATCAATTCCTTCGGGGTAATATAGTCATCACAGTCGGTGAAAACAATGACTCTGCCGTCCTGTGTGCTGACACGGTTGGGATAGGTGGGCTTCGCAGGTGTCTTATAAGCAAGATCCGTGGTCAGATATGCGGACACCGCATAGACGGTCTGTCCGTTATATTCCAGTCTGGACCAGCCGGTGGAATCGTTCCTTCCCGTACGGATCAGGGTCTCTCCGTTTTTCAACTGCCCCACCACATTTGCCTCATCTCCGGTATAGGGCGTGCTGCGCAGATTGATCACATCTTTGGCGGTAACGTTCTCGTTCACGTCTCCGAACGTCATGGAATTTCCCTCTGCAAGCGCATCTCCTGTACTTCCTGTACCCGGAAGTTCTGTAGCCACAGGCGTCTCTGCAGGCTGTGGCTGTGCTTCCGGAGTCGCTGTCGGTGTTGTCTGCGGTGCCTGTGGCTGTGACTCCTGGGTCACCGTTGATGTAGGCTGCGGTACCTGTGGCTGTGACTCCTGGGTCTCCGTTGATGTAGGCTGCGATGTCTGCATCGGTACGGCTGTTGCCGCTACGATTTCCTGATTTCCTGTGTTTCTGTCATGATGACTCAGTTTCCACAGTGGAATGCAGATCAGGATCGCCAGGATCATCATGCCCGCAAAAGCCGGAATCATCCATGGTCTGAACCGAAAAGCGAATCCCCGATCCTCATCAAAGTCATCTACATCGAAATCATCCGGTTCCCCGTATTCACTGAACTCCTTATTCTGCCGTTCCACCGGTGCAGAGTCTGTCTCTCTATCCGCAATCTCTTCATAATCAAAGCTGTCATTGTCTTTCTTCTCCATGATAATCTCCATTCCGCAGACGATTCCTTCCGCCTTCTTTAAACTGATTATATACTTCCCTCTTTTGCAAAACAAGTCTCTTCATCGCCAAAATCGAGCAGGCTGTCTCCTGCTCGATTCGTATACACAAAAAAAGACGACTTCCGATATCCCCGGAAACCGCCCTTTTTATCTGCGTTATTTTCTTTTATTATCCTTCGTACTTCTCGCTCTGCATACGGATCAGCTCCGCATCATCAAAGTAATTGATACGCATGGCACTCTTTACCTCAGACAGGGTCTGGGCTGCCACTTCACGGGCTTCATCACTGCCCTTCTTCAGGATCTCGTAAACTGCGGGGATATCCTTCTCCAGTTCTTTTCTACGGTTACGGATCGGCTCTAAGGTCTCCTGCATAACATTGTTTAAGAACTTCTTCACCTTCACATCGCCCAGTCCACCTCTGGTATAATGCGCCTTCAGCTCGTCCAGATCCGCATAATCCGGCAGGTATCTCTCGAAATGCTCCGGCTGGCAGAATGCATCCAGATAGGTAAATACAGTGTTGCCTTCCAGATGTCCGGGATCACTGACTAACAGATGCTCCGGGTCAGTATACATGCTCATGATCTTGGTACGTACATCATCTGCGCTGTCAGACAGATAAATGCAGTTGCCAAGAGATTTACTCATCTTCGCCTTGCCGTCGATGCCGGGCAGCCGCTGGCATGCCTCATTCTCGGGCAGCAGAGCCTTGGGTTCTACCAGCACCGGTGCATATACGGTGTTGAATTTGTGTACAATCTCCCTGGCCTGCTCGATCATGGGCAGCTGGTCGCCGCCTACCGGAACGGTCGTTGCCTTGAATGCAGTGATATCAGACGCCTGACTGATGGGATAGGTGAAAAATCCCACAGGAATGCTGGCTTCAAAATTACGCATCTGGATCTCGCTCTTTACAGTAGGATTTCTCTGCAGTCTGGCTACTGTCACCAGATCCATGTAATAGAAAGTCAGTTCACACAACTCAGAAATCTGAGACTGAATGAAGATCGTAGCCTTACTGGGATCCAATCCGCAGGACATATAGTCCAGTGCCACTTCTATAATATTTTGACGCACCTTTTCCGGATTCTCGATATTATCCGTAAGTGCCTGTGCATCTGCGATCATAATAAATGTTTTCTTATATTCGCCGGAATTCTGCAGTTCCACACGTCTTCTGAGGGAACCTGCATAATGTCCCACATGCAGTCTTCCTGTAGGTCTGTCGCCTGTTAAAATAATCTTGTCCATTTCGTCCTCTCAATCCGTCGTCAGTACGACTCAACATCATTGTGTTTATCATACCATTTTTTCAACATCAGCACAACGGTTCGAGAGAACTTTTTCGCAATTGGAGACTTTCTCTAAGCACTGCTCTGCCATATATGACATACGGGTTTCTGCACTATACTTCAAATTTCTCATGTAAGCATGCCGATAATTTTGTATTCTCGCTGTAATCCACGGGGCAATCGATGATGCAGGGAACGTTCTGCCGGAATGCATCCGTGAGGATCGGCAGTAAGTCTTCTGCTTTCTCGACCCGGTAGCCTTTCGCATGCATGCTTTCCGCATATTTCACAAAATCAGGATTCTGGAAATCCACAAAGCAGTTATGTCCGAAGTGGTCCATCTGCTTCCATTTGATCAGGCCATAGCTGGCATCGGAAAAGATCAGCGTTACAATGGGTGTTCCCTCTCTCAGTGCTGTCTCATATTCCTGGCTGTTCATCATGAATCCGCCATCCCCGGAGATCGCCAGTACCTTTTTCTCCGGATAGATCAGCTTGGCAGCCACCGCTCCGGGGACTGCGATACCCATGGTAGCAAATCCATTGGAAATGATACAGGTATTGGGTTCGTAGCAGTTGTACTCTCTGGCGATCCACATTTTATGGGCACCCACATCCGAGATCACGATGTCATCCGCACCCATGAATTTCCGCACATCATGCAGTATTTTCTGGGGCTTCATGGGAAAAGAGGTATCGTTGGCATAACTTTCATATTCTGCCACCATTTCTTCCCTCAGTTCCAGGAATTCTTCCGGCTCCTCCTTGGCATCACTGCGGTACTGGATCTGCTGCAGGGAATAGGAAATGTCCCCGACGACCTCCACCTCGGGCTGGTACAGCATGTTGATATGTGCCGGTCTCTGGTCGATATGCAGGATCTTGCGTTTTCCCTCTCCGTTCCATTTGCCGGGAGCAAATTCCACAATATCATAGCCGACAGCGATCACCAGATCAGCCATGTCCAGCACCTTGTTCTGGTAATCCTTCTGGGGGATACCTATGGTCCACATAGAATATTTATTGTTATAGGGAATAATGCCCTTGGCCATCATAGTGTTTACCACCGGGATCTTCAGCGTATCTGCGAAGCTGGTAAGTGCCTCCCCTGCATGGTTACGCACTGCACTGTGTCCTACGAGGATCACCGGATGCTTTGCCTTGAAGATCATAGCTGCCGCCTGATCGATGCTGGAAAAGGAAGCATACTCCTTGTCTCTCTCCGGCTTTTTCAAAGGCTGCGCAGCAATGCCGGTACTGACCGGAAGTTTCGCCACATTCGTGGGCAGATCCACGTGGCAGGCTCCGGGCTTCTCACTCTCCGCATATTTAAAAGCAATCCTGACGATCTCATTGACGGAATCGGGGTTCACGATCTGCTTGCTCCGCTTGGTGATTGGTGCGAACAGCTCCACCAGATCCAGATACTGATGAGAGGTCAGATGCATCCGCTCCGTTCCCACCTGTCCGGTGATGGCGATCAGCGGTGCTCCGTCAGAGTTGGCATCTGCCGTACCTGTGATCAGATTCGTGGCACCGGGACCCAGTGTGGAAAAGCACACACCCGCTTTTCCCGTCAGTCTTCCGTACATATCCGCCATAAACGCTGCACCCTGCTCATGCCGTACCACGATCACCCGGATATCCGACTTCTCCAGCGCATTCATCATATCCAGATTTTCCTCCCCCGGAATCCCGAAGACATATTTCACGCCCTCATTTTCCAGACATTTCACCAGCACCTCTGCCACAGTACTTTGTTTCTTCTCCTGATCCTTCATTTTCAATCTTCACCTCTTAAATTTTTTCATAATCTCTCCAAAACAAAAGAGACAACGACTTCCGTTTCTACGGACTTCGTTGTCTCTTTACCCGCTCATGTTAGCACAGAACCTGTAGAACGTCAATCAGATTCTTCCCAGTCTTGCCTTAAAATCTTCATATCCAAAATGCACCAGTTCTTCACAGGTTCCATCTTCCCGGTACACCCAGATCGCCGGGAGGGGCATTCCATTAAAGGTATTGTTCTTACAGGTGGTATAGATCGCCATATCTCCAAACAGCAGCCGTTCTCCCGGACGGATTTCTGTGGCAAAACGATAATCTCCGATCACATCTCCGGCAAGGCAGGTCGGCCCTGCCAGCCGCCATGTCCTGCTGTCCGCACAGTCAGCAGCTTCTGCTCCCAAAACAGGCGGCAGATAAGGCATTTCAATGACATCCGGCATATGGCAGGCGGCGCTGGCATCCAGAATGGCAATCTGCGTATCTTTATTTTTCACAGAATCCAGTACCGTTGTCAGGAGATAACCGGCGTTCAGGGCACATGCTTCTCCCGGCTCCAGATATACCATGACACCCCATTTTTCCCGGGCATGCCGGATCACTTTTTTCAGGCGCTCCAGATCATATCCGGGGCGGGTGATATGATGCCCTCCTCCCATATTCAGCCACTTCATCCCGGGAAGAAGATCCACGAACTTTTCTTCCACAGCCTCCAGCGTCTCCTCCAGAGCGTCGGAATCCTGCTCACATAAAGTATGAAAATGCAGTCCATCCAGAAGTTCTGCCAGTGCCGGATCCTTTTCCAATGCCAGATCCCACTGTTCTCTGGTGGTTCCCATGCGGCTTCCCGGTGCACAGGGATCATAGATGGCATGTTCTTCCTGTGTGGAATGTTCCGGGTTGATCCGCAGCCCCACACTTTTTCCCGCAGCCTTTGTCATAGGACCAAATGCAGCAAGCTGCGACGGAGAATTAAATACGATATGATCTGCATATTTCAGCAGCTCCTCCATGTCCTCCGCCCGGTAAGCTGCGCAAAATACATGGACTTCCCGGTCCGGCATTTCTTCCGCACCGAGCCGTGCTTCATATAAGCCGCTGGCCTCTGTCCCTGCCAGATACGGCTGTAGCACCGGATACAGGTCATAATTGCTGAAAGCCTTCTGTGCCAGCAGGATACGGCAGG
>ULXU01013560.1_pt1 | contig 33039 bp, 33 predicted proteins | sample 1961521 | NCBI WGS metagenome assembly ULXU01 (sample SAMEA4835845, study PRJEB28245) | human gut metagenome | biome: gut microbiome; material: fecal sample | place: Denmark | collected 2008
TCCTGTTTGAAAAAGCCGGAAACGACAAGCAGGGTATTGCCTATCCGGGTTTCGGTCACGCAGTCCGGGCGGCGGGCGGGGCGGTCTTTCTTCATGGTGTCGGTCATAGGCAGATCTCCTTTCCGTTCAGCAGTGTTTTAAGGCGTTCCATTTTTTCCCTTGCTCTGGCTTTTCTGAAATTCTCCCCGGTAATGCGGACGGGGGTACACATTTCAATAAGGCGGTCATAAATCCGGGCATGTGGCGTGTCCTCCGGGTTCTGCAATTCTTCCAACGTCAAATTTGTGGTGACTATTAACGGCTTTCTGCTGCGGTATCGGCTGTCAACCACGTTATAGACTTGCTCTAAGCCGTATTCCGTGCCACGCTCCATGCCGAAATCGTCAAGGATAAGCAGCGGGAAGCTGCAAAGGCGGGAGATATATTCGTTGCGGTCTTTGAAGCTGGCGGCAAGGTCATTGAGGATAAGGGCAAAATTTGTCATGCACACGGAAATCTCTTTCTCCATGAGGGCATTGGCGATACACCCGGCAAGATAGCTCTTGCCTGTGCCGACACTCCCCCACAAAATCAATCCGTGGTTTCCGTCCTCTATCTGCTCCCATTGTTCCACATAGCGGCGGGCTTTCTCCATTTGGGGGCATTTCCCGTTGTCGTTCCCGAAAGTCCATTCCCTCATAGCCGGGTCTGTGAAACCGATTCTTTTCAGCCGTTCCACTTCCTCCCGGTGCTTCTGCTCCCGGTCTGCGGCTTCCCGTTCCTCCCGCCGTTTCCGCTGGCAGTCACATTCTTTGGGGTGTCGGTCACGTCCGAAAAGCGTCTTGCCCTCCGGGAAGTAGGCTTCTTTGGGCTGGCGGCAGCTCCCGCAATACAAAAGCCCGTCCTCGCCTATGTAGTCCTCCGGCTCTGCTTTCTGTGCCGTGGCAAGCCGGAAAGTAGCGTTATCGTAATCAAACATAAAATCGTTCCTCCTTGTTCATGGTCTTTTACGCCCTGTTTACGGGGCGTTGTGTCTATGCTGTCAAAGGCTCTCGCCCTCTTTGTAGGAATAATCGGGGATTCCCTTTTTCGGGTTCTCCTTTTTCTCCCGGTTTAACCAGCGGCGCAATGCGGCGGCATGGCACACATAATCATTCCCTGTGGCAGCTATGAACTCGCTCATTTCCTCGATAAGCCGTTCCAGCCTGTCCGGGTATTCCTCTTTCAGTTCCGCATACTCGGATTCAGAGAGGAAAATATTTTTATATCTCCCAAATGGGGCGGGCGGCTCCCCACTCGCTCCTTTTAGTTGGTTCTCTTTTAGTTGGTTTATAGTAAGTTGGTTAGGGGTCGGTTTTCCGTCCAACGCAAAGGTCGGTTTTCCGCCCTTATGAGGGTCGCTTTTCCGGCTATCAGAGGGTCGGTTTTCCGGCTCTATGGCTGTCATATGGTCGGAAAACTGTACCACTGGCACTTGCGGTATTTTCACATAAAGGCGGTTCGGTGCGGAAAATCCCCGGCGTTCCCTCACCAAAAGCCCGGCAGCGTCCAGCTCGTTCAGTGCGGATTTTATGGCGGTTCTGCCTTTATCCAGCGTTTCCGCTATCTCCGAAACGGGATAGAAAATATACGTCCTGCCCTCGCTGTCCTGCCAGCCGTTCTTCTGTGAGAGAGTGATACGGTCTAGCAGCAGCGCATAGAGCAGCCTTGCGGTATAGGACAAGTCCATTTTCAGCAGGAAACATGGATAAGGGAAAAACTGCGGCATTGCGGTGTCGGCTGTGATGTAATCGGTTATGGTTCTCACCTCCTGTCTGTGGCTTCTGTTACACAGTTAAAACGGCTTTTTCGGGGGTAAAGGATATAAATATCGTCTACCCGTTGAGGGCGGTCTGAAAAGCCTTGATTTATGGGCTTCTTTCATAGCCTAAATGCGTAGAAAGGTGGTATCTTTTCCGTTGTCTGTCTGCTTCTTTCCGGCGGCGCACTTTGGCGGCGCAGTCCGTGCAGTATTTCCCCCGGTTTGATTTGGGGAGAAAATACCCGCCGCACTCGGTACAGCGTTTCCTGTCTGCCCGGTGCAAAAGGGCGGCTTCCAGTTTCCCGTCCAGCGGCAGCACGGCGGCAATGAACCAGCGGCACAAGAGGGAATAGCTGATACTCTGCACACACACGCAAGGCTCGCCGTTATCCAGCACAATACAATTCCCGTTGTCATAGTTGCAGCACTCATGCACAAGCCGACACGCCGCCCGGTGCTGGCAGTAGTCCATATATGGGCGTTTACCGTTCATTCTCCCGCCCCTTTCCCCGTTCCGGCTCACGGCGCAGGATTTGGTCTATATTGCCCTTGACGGTCTGCAATTCCCGGACATTTTCTTTCTTCTCCCGGTACTCGTTGTAAAGCGTGTTCTTCTCCCTCATAAGCTGCTCAATCTCCGCCTGCAAGGTCTTGGACGCTGGCAGCTTGGAGATTCCCTGTGCCTTGAAATACCGGGCGGCAGATTCGGAAATGATAAACTCGCTTTCGTGCTGCTCCCGGTAGGCTCTCCGGGCTTTCTCCGTTTTCTGCGCCCGCAGTCCGTCACGGGCGGGCTTGGTCTTGATGTACGCTAATAGCTGCTTCTGCAAGTCCTTTTTCTCCCGTAAAGTGCTTTCCACGGCTTTCAGTTTCCCGGTCGCTTCATGCAGCCCGGCACTGGCGGCGGCAAGGGCGGCTTCCAGTTCTTCCGGGGAAGAAAAGCCGGATTCCTCGTATACGCTCATGGTCGCCGCCATTTGCTTCAGATTGTGCAGGGTCGCCCATTTCTCGTAGCCTTTCCCCTTGCCCTCGGCTCGTTTCGCTTCCCGGTCTACCATGCGCTGTACGCCGTCCTGTTTCGGTGCGTTTATGGCGGCTTTGTTACGCTGTAAACGCTCCCTTATGCTGCGGGGGTGTTCTTCTTTGGGTGCTGTCTTTTCGGTGGCTCTCTCGGCGTTCTGTGCGTTCTGCTCCAACAATGCAAGTACGGCGGCACGGTCAAAATCATCACCCAGTTTCCGGGCGGTGACTGGCTTCGTCCTGTCCGGCGTGAGATACGACAATCTCCCTCGGCTCTCCTTGACGGTCACGCCCTGTTGCAGCAGCTTCCCGGAGAAGTCCTCAAAAGAAACAGCAGAGGACAGGGCGGTGCGGATCGTGCGCCGCAGCTTCTCCTTGTCGGTTTCAAATTTTGTAAGTTTGGGCGGCTCTCCTGTGGCGGCAAGGGAAGCGTTCTCTTTATCCAGTGCGGCTTGTCCTTTCCGTTTCGCCCAATACTCACGCTCGGTGACACGGTTCTTGCTGCCATTGAGTAAATCAATCTGATAGAGGTTTTCCCGGTGGCACATCTCCATGACTTCCGCTTTGAAATATTCCATAGCTGCGTCCGTACAGCGGTGCTTGCAGCCCTCCCTTGTGTCTGCCGGTCTTTCCATGTAGGGCAATAGTGGCACTTCCTCAATCCGTAGGGAATTGATTACGATATGCACATGGATGTTGCCGCTGTGGTTATGCCCGTCCGGGTGGGTGCATACAAGGGCTTGGTGTCCGGGGAAATGCTCTTTACAGAACTGCTCGCCCAACTGTTGCGCCCGGTCTACGGATAGCCCATTGTCGGCAGCGTCACGGGGGTCAAAGCTGATAATGTAATGGTGGCTCTTTACGTCCTCTTTTCTTTGGTTCTTGCCGTATTTCAGATTGGAGCGCATACACGCTATGGCAAAATCTTCATCACCGCAATTCAGAGAGGAAATGAGATAGCCTGTCCTCGGAACAATCTGCCCGTTTTTATCAAGTGTGGGCTTCATGGAAAACTCGTCATGCTCAAAGGTTAGGTACTGCTCGGCTGCTCCATAATCGGCATTTTTAGAGCTGATATGTTTGAACGTTGCCAACGGCTTCACCTACTTTCTGCAAGACTTCAAACTTCAAGGCGGCAAGCTCCGCTGTGGCGGCTCGCACCTCTTGGGAGAGGGCGTTATAAGGTGCGCCATACTCGTTCAGACAGCGGGCAATCTGGTTCAAGTTGCCGCCGATTTTCCCGTACTCGGCGGTTAGCTTCCCAACGGCAGAGAGCAGTTCATCATTGACCGGGGAAACGGTAATAACCGGACGTATGCTTGACTTAATGAGGGCTTGCCGGATAAACTCGGCTTGGCTCATTTTGCAGAGGGTGACACGCTCGGAAAACTCGGCGTATTCTTCCTCGGTCAAGCGTGTCTTGATTACCCGGTGGCGGTGGGGCGTGTTGTATCTTTTCATGGTCGCAGACCTCCTTTCCTTTATGCTTTGCCCTTTCACTAACAGGAGAAAAACAGGGGCAAAACGGAAGTGTTTTTTGAAAAATCCGAAAAATTTTTTCGGTGGATTTTTCAAGCGGCGCAAGCCGCAAAAGGCGGGCTTGGGGTGGCAACCCCAACAAGATTCCCGCAGGACAAAATTGAGCGTTTAGCGAAATTTGGTACTGTGGTAGAATCTTGCTCTAAGAAAGTGGCGGCTTTCCCTGTGTGGGCTTTTGCTGATACCCTCGACGGAGAGGGCGGGGCTTCTGCCAACTTTGCGGCGGTATTTCTCCCCCTAATACCTACAACACCACGTAAAGCAAAATTGACGGAGATTTGCGAAAATTTCTTTCTATCCCCCTTTTCACGGCATAATACCGACGATTTTTGAAAATGCCAAAAATGGGCGCAAAAAAACAGGAAACCTTTTTTGATTTCCTGTCTTGGTGTGCCGTTCTATGTAGCGGCGGTTATTCTGTTATCATTCCCCAGAAGCAAACTTGCAGCCTATGCCTAAAACCGTCTTTATGTAGGTGGGCTTTTTGCTGTCCGGCTCTATCTTTTTCCGTAGATTGCATATCACGCTGGCAACGCTTGACTGGCAGCTTTCGCTTTCTTTAATCTAACAAAAAATTCTCCATATCTGGATTCCAATTTAGTATGGCTATAATCTCTGCATGGTCTGCTATAGAAGAAACAATAATTTCTCCATCTCCCATAAAGCAAAAATAGCCATCTGATAAAGTTTCTAAGTTCTCTATTGGAATATCCAACCATTGACCATCCTGAATGCCCCAAAGCTGTATTTCCTGCGCTGATATTCCTTGATATATAGTTGTTCCGATAAATAATATTTTGCTCTGTCCGATGCTGGTCTGAACGCAATCTATAGTCACATTATCTGCATTAAACTCTTTATAAGCTATCTTTTTTAATGAATCTGCTTCCAAGAGGACAGCCACAGTTTTATCTAATCCAGCAACATGAGGAGTATTCAGAATTTTGCACAATACAAATATTTCATTTACATCTTTTTGTGAAAAGTGTCCGCAATAAATCTGGTCTATCACAATATCTTCCCGACTGATATTTCCATCTTCATAACTTTCCATTACTGTTTCCAAAATGTATTCATTAAATTCTGTAAATGCACTTCTGTCATCCGCTTCTTTACTGCAACTTGCCAATAAAAATACACATGCCACCATTAAAACAAGTACATCTAATTTCTTCATGAAAAACACCTCCTATCTTTTTAATCTTTGAGTATATTGTCAACTACAAACCGAATCTCTTCTTCTGACTGTTCCATGGCATTCCACTCAGCCATTAGGTCAGAGTTTTCCGGGTCAAATTGTACATCAGTTGCATACATGATTACATAAGTCGCATTTTCTGTTGCAAAAAGATAGCGGCCAATACCAGCAATGCCGGATTGCTCAAATTCTTTCGCTGACATACAATAGTCGGCATATTGGAATATATAAAAGAGAGTTCCACGGTATAACACCTCACCAGATTCATCCGCCGGGGTTTGTGCGTTATAAACGGATTTAACGCAAAACTCCCACATAGTAGAATTGTTTGGAACAAAAATATCCTCAATTACCTCGTATTTGCCTTTCCAACTATCGGGCAAAATCAGCGTAAGCCCAATTTCCTCCAGCACAACATTCTCCTGTTCTACCGGTACTTCAATAATGATTTCGTGGGCAAAGGCTATTGCACCTACACTGAAGCTGGATACCATAAGAAGCAAAGCTGCCGCAGCTGCTAAAAACTGCCGGATCCTTTTCTGGCGGTGCTGTGCCGCATAATTAGAGATTCTTTCTGCCTGCTGAACAAGCCGGTCATCAATGTTTCCAATATGTTCTGAAAGTTGCTTTTTATTCATACTTCGATATCCTCGCTTTCTAAATACTTTCTTAACTTTCGGCGCATTTCATATAACATAGATTTCACTTTACTCTGTGTAAAACCTGTGTTTTCACAGATGTTTTCAATAGAATCAAAATACCAATATCTCCTGATAAAAACAGTTCTCTTTTCTTCACTCTGCCGCCAAAGGAATTTATCAATCGTGATTTCTATACGTCTTGATTCAATTTCCGATTCAGGACTTTCCGTTCCAGATACACAATCGCCTAATTCCTCTAGAGAGGTAATTGCAATAGGATTTCTTTTTGCCGCAGAAATGTATTCATATTTTTTTAATGCAAGATTTCTTGTAATTCTACTGATAAAGGCAGAAAACCTGTTTGGACGCTCATTTGGAATCGCATTCCATACAGCAAAATATGTGTCATTCACACATTCCTCGCTATCTTCGCAGCTTAAAAGAATATTCTTAGCAATGTGTGTGCATAACCTACCGTATTTTAGGGCGGTTTCCTTGATTGCTTCCTCCCTTCGTTCCCAATATAGTTCTACAATTTTGTTATCGTCCATATGAGTTTCCCTCCCCATATTATATAGTGAAAGCTGCTTTCACTATATAAGTACGGTTTTCTCGCTGTAGGTTGTAAATATTATCAAAAATCTATATTTTACACCAAGATTTTTTGTTCCCCTTGGAAACAAATTACGTATAGCTAAATTTTTCCCTGCACTTTATAATTATACACATTCAAACGAGCAGCAACAATAGACTTTGCTAATTACTATTTTCTTTAAAAAATACAGGGAAAAAGGGATTCCACAATGCGGTCGTTTGGTTTCTGTTTCGGAATAGTGTGGTGCTGGCGGTCTACCTCTTGTTTTCGGTTGCTTGCTTCTTTACCGTACATGAGCATTCACCCAGCGACAGGCGCACATGCCATAACACAGTCGCACAAATCATTATGGCTATTCTACAATATTCAGTCAGCCTCTGTCAAAGGATTTTCCCGAATTTATACTGGATTTTTCGGCTGTTTTTCCGGTTTACTTTTTGGTTTACTTCCGGGTTTATCCTCGGGTTTGGTCGCTGGTTTGGTTTGAGTTTGGTATAAGTTTGGTATCCGGTTTTGTGATGCCATTCCCATTTTCAAAGCACGCCCCACGCCTGCTGTCTGCCGGTATTTTCTCCCTCTCGCACCCCTGTTTTCATCACATTGCAGTCTTTTTCTCCCCTGTTTCCAATCTATTGTCTCTTTTTTTCTCCCCCACTCGCCAAAACATTTTTCCATCACCTTGCCACACAGTTTTCTCATATTCGATTTCCCCGCATACAATATAAGCAACTATCATGTGCTTCACGCGAAATGATAATGTCTCCTTCTTCGGGTATAGCCCTTCTGATTCTGTCATGATAGGTTTCTTCATCAACAAAATACGGGCATGCCTGTGTAGAGTGCGGACAATCTATAATATCCGGGATCTTGACTTACTCACAATCGGGATGGTGAACGATATGTATGCAGAAAGCAGCAATGATGAGTACAAAGGCTATGCGCAGAACGCTACGCAGAGGGATTTCGATGCATTTTACCAGAATTTAGTGTGCCTATTGCAATGACAATGTGTTGACCGCAGATGCTTATTTGGCTATATTATACTTGAATGGAGGTGTTCTGTATGGCAACAACTAATTTAAATATTCGTACAGACAAGGCAATCAAGGATCAGGCGGAGGAAATCTTCAATGAGCTTGGTCTGAATATGACAACTGCTGTAAATATATTCCTGAGAACCGCTATCCGTGAGCATGGTATTCCTTTTGAATTAAAACTGGAAGTACCGAATGATACTACAGCCGCTGCCATTGAGGAAGGCAGAAAAATGATGAAGGATCCTTCTGCTCCGCGTTATTCCAGTATGGATGCGCTTAAGGCAGCTCTCGATGTATGAAATACGACATTCAGTTTATGGGCGTATTTCCGCCACCTGTCCGGCAAAGAAGTATTTGCGGCGGCAACGGTCAGCTACAAGGAAGAAGTGCTGTTTCAGATAAATTACCGCACCGACCTGACAACGGCGAATGTGGTTCGCTACAATGGAACGCTGTATAATATCACCCGTATTGATACCTTTGAGGGGTAAAAAGAGGACTTGACGCTGTACTGCATTGCCAGAAAATGAAATCACGAAAACATGACAAAATATTGAAAAATCCGCCCTGCTGTGCTATACTTTTTGATGGCTGATTGTAGCCACACACAGGAGGGCTATTTTTATGACTTACAACTATAACAGGCTATGGAAACTGTTGATAGATAAAGGCATGACAAAAACGCAAATGCGCTTGCAGGCGGGTATCAGCACAAATATACTTGCTAAAATGGGAAAAGGCGAACCTGTTGCAATGGAAAGCCTTGCAAAGATTGCGACCGCCTTGAATTGTGGGCTTGATGATATTGTAGAAATTTCCAACAACAATACAGGGGGATGTAATAATGAATGAAGATAGATACGAGCGAACAATAGATGAACTTGAAGTTCACGCCTGCAAATGGTGGCCTGCTGAACTGCGAGAAGTTGAACAGAATTTGAGCAATTTACCCGTTCTGCTGGATACCCAAGAACAATTTATCGCTATTCTGAAATTAGCAAACAAGGAAAATCCGTCTCGAATCTTTAATTTAATTCGTGAAGCGGAATTTCCTAATACTTTGTTTTTGAAACACCTGATTGTGCTAACTGATTTCGGTAGTGAACCATTACAGAGGGTGAACAAAAATTTCGCTTTGCTGTTCCCAGATGGTGTATTCAAGTTTGACATTGGTAACGGTATACAGGAATACATATTCCAGTCATTGCCTGTTAGTGGAACTCTAAATAACGCCAAAATGCGTATTGATACAAAAGAACGTATGCTTGCGGGCGGCACAGATACAGGTATGTACGATGACCTCATTATGTTGCTGATTTATGGTGCGGCTGCAGTCAGTCCGATGGTGCGAGGCGTCCTTTACAAATGCACACAATACCTATATCTTGGTAATCCCGCACAGATTGAAGATTTTGTAAAGAAAAATTATATCCGAGTTAGCAAGATTATGGCGGGTTCTACCGCTACAACCCTTGGTAATGTCGCGCAACAGTATGTCGTAGATTATTTGAGCGTAGCTCTTGGTGAAAATTATACTGTTCGTAGCAATGGCACAGTTCCGGGTGTTACACAGAACGATGGTGTTACATTGACTACTTTTGACGCTGTTGTTGATCGTAAAGACGATAACGGCAGACACAAAAAGTATGTTGCTGTTGAAATAACATTCCAAGAAACCACCAACAGCACCATTGAACGAAAAGGCGGACAGGCCCGCAGTAGATTTGAAGCTATTACAAATAGCCGCAATTACATTGCATATATTGTTGATGGTGCAGGTAACTTTGCACGCCGTTCTGCAATTTCTGTAATCTGCAATAACAGCCATTGCACTGTTGCATTTACAAAAGAAGAATTTGATCTGTTGGTCGAATTTATCAGGGAGCATATAGGATGATTAAATTTATTGACCTGTTCGCTGGCGTTGGTGGCATTCGGATAGGTGCAGAAAATGCCCTATTTAAGCAGCATATAGATAGTCAATGCGTTCTATCGAGTGAAATTGATAAAAAAGCTTGCCAAACCTACGAACTAAATTTTAATGAATATCCAAGTGGTGATATTCACGCTATTGAAGAAATCGAACCATTTGATTTGCTACTTGCAGGCTTTCCGTGTCAGCCATTTTCGTATGCAGGTAAACGTCGAGGATTTGGTGACACCCGAGGCACTTTGTTCTTTGAGATTGAACGCATTTTGAAAAAATACCAGCCAAAGGCTTTTTTGCTTGAAAATGTCAGGGGACTGTACACCCACGATGAAGGTAGGACTTTTGAAACTATTATTGAAAAGTTGCATGATTTAGGATACGGCACAACCGATCTTGTATTAAATAGCTCTGATTTTGGTGTACCGCAAAATCGTGTCCGCCTTTATATTTTGGGTATTCATGGGGCTACTCCTAAAACAACCCTTGTTACAAGCTATGGTTCCGCCGACTCCCATGCGTTCAAACGCAAACTAACTAAAACAAAAAAATCTGATGTTCGTACAGTTGCTGACATTTTAGAACCTGATGTTCCAGAAGAATACTATTGCTCAGAGCGTTTTGAAGAACAACTGCGTTCTGTAGCGGGCAGCAATCTATCTGTATTGCATGGCTATCGTTTGATTGATTATCGTGGGGGGCAATCGTTGCATTCGTGGGAATTGGGAACTAAAGGTAAATGTACGACCGCAGAAATTGAATTTATGAACCTGCTAATCCAAAACCGCCGGAAACACAATTTCGGTATTCAGCAAGATGGAAAAAAGCTGACACTGGAACAGATAAAGACCTTTTACGAAAAAACTGATATCGACGATATTATAGCATCACTCATCGAAAAAGGATATTTGAAATGCGAAGATGGAAAATACAATCCTGTATGTGGAAATATGTCATTTGAAGTATTCAAATTTCTTGACCCCGACAGTATTTCTATTACGCTGACATCTTCGGACTGCAATCGTTTGGGCGTTATCCAGAATAATCGTCCCCGACATATTACCCCAAGAGAGTGCGCCAGAATACAGGGATTTCCAGATGGTTTTGTTGTAAATCCTGATAAAGCATTCGCCTATAAACAGTTTGGGAACTCTGTTTCTGTCCCAGTTATTGAAGCCGTAATGTCTGATTTCATTGCACAGAATGCAGAAGTTTTGAATTGGGAGTAAACCCCTGTTGCTTATCTTCTATTATCTTTCCGCATCTTATAGCAGATTTAAGCGACAAATAAGCGACAAGCCACAAGTTACAGTACTATGAAAGCACGCAAAGCTACAATATATAGTGCAAATAACAAGAAACAGCCCCGTATTTGGTATCAAAATCAAATACGGGGGCCGTTGGGATATACTCCTTTTCAAAAATCACTGCAATACCTCTTCCCTTTAAAAGGCGCACATACTGCAGGATATCAACTGTATTTCTGGAAAATCGTGATACAGACTTTGTCATAATCACATCAATTTTTCCATCCATACAATCCTGAATCATACGTTGGAACTGCTCGCGCTTATCGGCCTTTGTTCCTGTAATCGCTTCATCCGCATAAATGCCAACCATAACCCAGTCCCGGTTTTCTGATATCTTGTCCTGATAATACTGCTTCTGGGACCGGAAACTCTCAAGCTGCTCGTCACCATCGGTGCTGACACGCACATATGCCGCAACCGAAGATGGCTTAACCAAGATAGAAACTACCTTTAACGAAGATACTGTATGGCTGTCCATAGACCAGATGGCAGAGCTGTTTCAACGGGACCGCAGGGTTATCGGAATACATGAAAAAAGAGTTATTTTTTCACAGGAGGCAGATAACTAAAGAGATTAAATTGGTGATCAACCCAGCTTTCCTGCTTTGCTTCATGAATAACTAGTCTGTGAAACTTTTTCTGTAAATAGCTAATAACAGCAAGGTCTTCTATGGTAAAAAATAAATCATAGGAGGCCTTTTATTATGGCAAGAAGAGAAAAGAAACCTGCACACAAAGTAGTAATGACAGAGGGAAAGCGAAACATCATTCAGCAACTTCTTCAGGAGTATGATATTGAAACTGCTGAAGATATCCAGGATGCTCTTAAGGATCTGCTTGACGGCACCATCAAAGAAATGATGGAAGCAGAAATGGATGATCATCTTGGCTACCAGAAATCAGAAAACCGAGCTTTTCCGGCAGTCTGGCTTCAAATCCAAACCTCCGAAAAAGCCCGGAAATACGCCACTTTTCAACCATTATTTATCTTTTCTTGACAGCAAGCAGACCGTCTCAATATGGCACGATACCTTCTGATTGATGTCTGGTTTTGTGCCCGTTCGCGGAAACATATCCTGCCAAAACGGAAACATGTCCACACCGACCAGAACGGTAATTCACACCTGCAAACAAATGCAATCTGTGGCAAAATTGACATCCATATAAACCACGGATTTGCCATACACTCGCAGGGCGTTGAGTTGCCGGATTTCACCGTCTTGACCTGAAATATTGTCCCTATTTCTTTGCGCTTTCTTCCAACTCCAGCATATACCTATCAAAGTCGGACATGAATAATCTGTCCTGGATCACGCGATACTTTTCAAATTCTGTCTCGGCATGAAGCTTTGCAATCGCCGCTGTCACCTTGCCTGCATCCTGTAAAATACCGTAATCAAACATTTCAATGAAACTGTTGAGTCTTTTCTCCCAATCCTGCATCGTAAGCGGAATATGCCGCAATGTCATGTTTTCCGCAAAATCCAGGTATGCCGTAACCATACGATTCAACTGCTTCATTTCATCCTGATTCAAATAATTCTTAGCAGCCGTAACATCACTTTTCTTAATCTTTCCTTCCGGTGCATCTGCCCAGGTGGTTAATCCCATATGCTCTTTTGTATGATCGGCTCTTTCCACGATCAGCTCTGCAGCTGTATGTCCATGAACTGCGTAATGCATTTTATTCTGGACTGTAGCATAGAATCTTCTCGTCGTTGCAGAATTTTTATCATAGTCAATAGCCGTAGCATACAGGTCGGTTATCTTCTGATAGAACTTTCTTTCACTCGCACGGATCTCACGGATGCGCTCTAACTGTTCATCAAAATACTTTTCTGTCAGATATGTTCCTCGTTTCAGGCGCTCATCATCCATGACCCAGCCTTTGATGGTGTAATCCTTTGCAATCTGATTTACCCATTTACGGAACTGAACCGCACGCTCGGAATTTACCTTAAAGCCTACGGCAATGATCATCTGAAGATTATAATGCTTGGTATCGCGTGTAACCTGACGTGCCCCTTCGGTTTGAACTATTCGGAAATTCCGAATAGTTGCAGCCTCTTCCAATTCACTATCCGCGTATATTTTTTTTATATGTTCATTTATCGTCGGTAAGCCAACGTCATACAATGTTGCCATCATCTTCTGTGTCAGCCATATATTCTCATCCTCATAGCGCATCTCTATACCGTCCTGCTGATCACCCACAGAAGCAACATAGGTTAAATATTCCGCTGCGCTGGAACGAATAGTTATTTCATCTTTTTTCTTTGCCAAGTAAAATGCCTCCTTTTATAAATTGAAATGTGACATCAACACCACACTCTCTATATGCCCCGTCCAGGGGAACATGTCCACAGGGGTGGCGCGCAGGGCACGGTAGCCGTTGTGGGTGAGGTACCGCAGGTCGCGGGCGAGGGTTTCCGGGTTGCAGGAAACGTAGACTACGCGCGCGGGGGCAAGGCGGACAAGCGAGCTTAGGAAAGCCTCGTCGCTGCCCGCCCTGGGCGGATCCATGAAAACTACATCTACGTTCGCACCCTGCTCCGCCATCTCCACCATGAATTTTCCTGCATCGTTCTCATAGAAGGAAATGTTGGGCACGTTGTTGGTCTTGGCGTTGATCTTCGCATCCCGCACCGCGGAGCGGTTGAGTTCCACGCCGATCACCTCTTTTGCATGTCCGGCAGCAATCAGTCCAATGGTTCCGGTTCCGCAGTAGGCGTCCAAAACGGTTTCGGCCCCGGTAAGCCCGGCATACTCCACCGCTTTCGCATAAAGCCGCTCTGTCTGCCCGGGATTTACCTGATAGAAGGACTGCGCCGATATGCGGAAGGTCTTTCCGCAAAGCGTGTCCTCGATATAGCCCTTTCCGTAAAGCACATGCTCCTTTTCCCCGAGCACCATGCTGGTGCCTCTGCCGTTTACATTCAGCACCACCGTGGTGATTTCAGGGTGCAGCTTAAGAAGTGCCTTCACGAAATTATTTTTGGAGGGCATGACCGGAGATGCCAGTACAAGTACCACCATAATCTGTCCGGTGTGATAGCCTGTCCGCACCAGCACATGCCGGAACAGACCGTAACCTGTATCCTCGTTATATGGTCTGATCTTGAAGGATTTAAGCAAGCCTCTGACAGAAACAATAATGGCATCTGCCCTCGGGTCATCCAGCATGCAGGAATCCACGGGTACGATACGATGGGTTCTCTCCTCGTAGGTGCCGGAGATCACATTATGCCGCCTGTCCTCGCCGAATACAGCATGTACCTTGTTACGGTAGTGATATGGGTTCTCCATTCCCATGATGGGTTCCCACTTTTTTACTGTTTTGCAGAGTTCCTGCACATTTTTCTCTTTTTGTTTCAGGTGCTGCTCGTAGCTTTGGGAAAATCCTCCGCAGCCGCCGCACTTTTTCTCAACGGGACAAAGGAGCTCCGTCCTCGTCCGCCCCTTCGACATATCCCGACCGCCCCGTGAGGTCTGTCCGTTCCATTCGCCCTGCACCTTCCGAGCCTCCTGCCCATTGCGTGCATTCTGCCCGCTCCGCACCGTCTGTCTGTTCTGTCCGCTCCGTGTCTTCTGCTTATCCTGTTCCCTCATCGTTCCATTTCCTCCGCGCCTTCTCCGTATTCACGCACCTGATCCACCATATGTCCGATATTTCCCTCACCGGCAAATCGCTCCGTGGAGAAGAAATCTTCCTCCGACACCTTCAAAAACAGCAGTGGATTTTTCTCTTCCCTAAGCTGCACTTCTTCCTTAAGCCGTCCCACATAGATTTCCACGTAGCAGTCCTGATTGTAGTAGGTGAAATCCATCATGTGACGCAGCGTCACCTCGCAGCGGGTGATGCCGGTTTCCTCCTCCAGCTCACGGTACGCCGCCGCAAAGCCGTCCTCTCCGGGCTCTATCTTTCCGCCGACCAGATTATACTTACCCTTGTACGGATCCTTCACCCGCTTACAAAACAGCAGCTTCTCACCCGATCTGTCATATATCATAATACAATTATATCCCTGCATTCTTTCCACTCCATCTCCCGGACGCCTGCATTTTCTTTCATTATGGCACATACCGTTCCGGTTCGCAAGTTTGGTGCTTTGCCGAAAACCGATTTTGCACAACGAAAGAGCGCACCGACCATGACTTCGATCAATGCGCCCTTTCAGACTTCAGTCTCCAATGGACCTGCCCTCCTATGAAATTATTGCGAACGGTTTTCTGTTTCCGATCTCATCCATATTTTCTTTTGTACCTTTCCACTTCCTCCTTTGTACTGATTGTACTGTAACGTCAACTTTATTATCTGTTGTACCTCGTTACTTTTTCCCGTGTACTTGGTTTCCTTCCTATGTACCTATATTCACTTGTATTTTATATGGATGTTGATTCTTTCGTTCTTTGTAAGTTCATTATATCCTGTGAAAATACATTTGTCAACACATTTTTCTATTTTCTTTTGCTTTTTTACTTATTTTTCCATTTTATTATAAGTTTTCCAAATTTTATTGTTTTTTGTCGAAATATACAGAATCAATCATGGAGCGATCGGGCAGGATCCGCGTTTTGCTTTATACAGCAAACACATCGCAGAATCCCCTGAACGCCGGAAAACAGCAAGCCATACCCTCCCTGTAAAAAACTTCCCCCGGCATCCGCTATCATGCGGGAACCGGGGGGAGAAAAATTTCATATGTTCAGGCTTACAGTTGTGTTTCCACAAAAATATTGTAGATTGCGCGGATTGCAGTCTCGAAGTCCTCGTTTGCCACACCGATGATGATGTTTAACTCCGAGGATCCCTGATCGATCATTTTGACATTGACATTGGCATGGGCAAGCGCCGCAAACACTCTTCCGGCAGTACCTCTGGTGGACTTCATGCCACGTCCCACCACAGCGATCAGCGCAAGATCCGATTCAATATCAATTGAATCCGGGTTGGCAAGTCTGTGGATGCCTGCCACCACCTTCTGCTCCTTATGCATAAATTCGTCCTGATGCACAAACACGGTCATGGTGTCGATTCCCGACGGAACATGCTCGAAGGATATTCCGTTCTCCTCGAAGGACTGCAGCACCTTCCTGCCGAAGCCGATCTCCGAGTTCATCTTATCCTTCTCTATATTGATGGCGCAGAAGCCCTTCTTTCCCGCAATGCCTGTGATGGTGTACTTGGACTTCTGGCAGGTGCTTCCCACGATCCATGTGCCCGCGTCGTCCGGCGCGTTCGTATTGCGGATATTGATGGGGATTCCCTGCTGCCGCACCGGGAAAATAGCGTCCTCATGGAGCACGGTGGCACCCATGTACGCAAGCTCACGCAGCTCCCTGTAGGTGATCACCTCGATCACCTGAGGGTGGTCAATGATGCGGGGATCCGCAATCAGGAAGCCGGAGACATCCGTCCAGTTCTCGTAGACATCCGCCTTGACCGCCTTTGCCACAATGGAGCCCGTGATGTCCGAGCCGCCCCTCGAGAAGGTCTTGACCCGTCCGTCCGCATACGCTCCGTAAAATCCCGGAACCACCGCGTTCGCACAGTGGGAAAGCCTGTCGGAAAGCACCTCGTTGGTAAGCTCTGCATCAAATTCTCCGTTGTCCTTGAAAAAAATAACTTCGGCAGCGTCCACAAACTCATAGCCCAGATATGCCGCCATCACAATGCCGTTCAGATACTCTCCGCGGGACGCCGCGTAGTTGTTGCCCGCCTTCTCCTTGAAATTCTTGGCGATGACTGCAAACTCCTTCTCCAAAGAAAGCTCCAGATGCAGCCCATCAATGATCTCCTGATATCTTGCCTTGATGGCGTCAAGCGCCTGCGAAAAATCCTTTCCCTCCTCGGCAAGCACATAGCATGCATACAGCATATCCGTCACCTTGGTATCCGCCGAAAACCGCTTTCCCGGTGCGGACGGCACCACATAGGTTCTCTCCTTGTCAGCCCTGATGATATTGCCGACCTTGATAAACTGCTCCGCGCTGGCAAGCGAGCTGCCGCCAAACTTCACTACCTTTTTCATAATCCCTTACGCTCCTCAATCGATCTCTTCTCTCTACGCCTCAAGACGCAGTCTTGCTCCCACCTGCACATCCGCAAGCTCCGCATATTTCCGGTCAAAATCCTTTTCCTTCAAGGTTGCCGTGATAAAGCCCTCTTCCTCGGTGACACCGGGCAGCACCACTTTCTTCACATCTCCGAACAGTGCCTTCACCCTGTCCTCGCTGCCGCTCTTTACCCGGAAGAAGAATGCACAGTCCGTGTCCTCCACATTCACAAGTTCCGCCTGCTCTGCGTCCCAGAAGCACATGATCACCTTGCCGATATGCCTTGCGCAGTCGATCACATCCGACACCACGGCACTGGCGGTGGGCAGCTTTCCCGCACCCCTTCCGTAATACATGGAGTCGCCCAGCATATTTCCCTTCACAAACACGGCGTTGAACACACCGTTCACCATGTGGAGCGGATGCTCCGCCGGGATCAGGAAGGGCGCAACCATTGCGAGCGTCTTGTCCCCGATCTCTCTTCCGATTGCCAAAAGCTTGATGGACATATCCATCTGCTTTGCATATTCAAAATCCCTTGAGGTGATCTTCGTGATTCCCTCTGTATATACCTTATTGTAGTCCACGTTCTTGCCCAACATCAGGGAGGCAAGGATCGCGATCTTGCGGCAGGCGTCATAGCCCTCCACATCTGCCTCCGGGTTGCGCTCCGCATAGCCCTTCTCCTGCGCCTCCTTCAGCACGGCGTCAAAATCCGCGCCCTCCTTCTCCATCTTGGTCAGAATGTAGTTCGTGGTTCCGTTCAGGATTCCGGTAATTGCCTCGATGCGCTCCGCCGTCAGCGAGTAGTTGAGCGGTCTGATAATGGGAATGCCGCCTCCCACGCTGGCTTCAAACAGGTAATTGCACTGATGCTCCTTTGCCAGTGCCAGAAGCTCCGGACCGTGTGATGCGACCAGCTCCTTGTTGGAGGTACAAACGCTCTTTCCCGCCGCAAGCGCCTGCTTTGTAAACTCATAAGCAGCACCCACACCGCCCATGGTCTCGCAGATAATTTGGATGCCGTCGTCCTCCACGATCTGTTTGAAATCGTGAACCACCTTACTCTCATAGGGATCTCCCGGAAAATCCCTCAGATCCAGAATATATTTGATGGAAATCTCGTCGCCTGATTTCTTGTTCACCATATCCTTATTCTTTTCAATTACTTCCACGACACCGCTTCCCACCGTGCCGTATCCCAAAACCGCTACCTTGATCATTACGCTACCTGTTCCTTTCCTCTTTCTCCGATGTCCTACTCTTTAGCCAGTATCTTCACGCGATGTACGCCCTGGGTCTGCTCCATGTCCCCGATCATCTGGGACACATCCTGCGTGGTATCCAGAATCTGGATACTCAGGGTCAGCGACGCCATTCCGTTGATGGGAATACTCTGATGGATCGTCAGAATATTTGCCCCATACTTTGCCACGATTCCCAAAACCTGTGACAAAAGCCCCGGTTCATCCTCCATCTGGAAGGTCAGCGTCACGGTGCTTCCCTTTGATCCCTCATGGAAGGGAAAAATATCTTCACTGTATTTATAGAAGGAACTGCGGCTGATGCCAACCGCATCCACTGCCTCCTGCACGGAACGGGCTTTTTCGGTTTCCAGCAGTCTCTTTGCCTCCACCACCTTCAAAAGCACCTCCGGCACAGCCTTCCTTGTGACTACATAATACCCGGTGGATCTTTCCATTTCTCCTCCGTACCCTTCTCACAAAAAGACATTCGTCTGCTTTCCGCGGACATTTCCGTCTGTATGTCTTTGTGTGAAACACAGTTGTTTGTTACCGAGAGATAGTGTATCATAGTGCATCTGATAAGGCAAGAGAAAACTACAAGAAAGAGGTGAAAAATGTAACAGTTCAGACCGCGCTATTCGCAAAGCCGCGTTATCACGCTCTCCGCCGCAGTGCGATCCTGCCCGGAGGACTTTTATATCATAGGAAATTACGGAGTAATTTCCTATGATATAAAACACGCCCCCACTTTCATGGGGGCGCCTCATTCCTGCCATAATATGATTGAATCACTAAATCAAAGGATACCGGTCAGTCAGGGACTGCACGATGGCTCTGGCGTCCGCTACCTTCTCCTCGCCGCCCTTGATCACCATGGCGATTGCCTCCGCAATGCGGTCCATGTCCTCGGTGTTCATGCCGCGTGAGGTAACAGCGGGCGTTCCCAGACGCACGCCGCTGGTCACAAAAGGAGACTGGGGATCGTTGGGGATCGTGTTCTTGTTACAGGTGATGTGTGCGGCGTCAAGCAGTTTCTCCACTGCCTTGCCCGTCAGCCCGAAGTTGGTCAGATCCACCAGCATCAGGTGATTGTCCGTGCCGCCGGATACGATCTTGACGCCACGGTCAAGCAGCCCCCTGCAGAGCGCCTGTGCGTTGTCCACGATATTCTGCTGGTACACCTTGAAATCGTCGCTAAGCGCCTCCTTGAAGCAGACAGCCTTCGCTGCGATCACATGCATCAGCGGGCCGCCCTGAATGCCGGGGAACACAGCCTTGTTGAAGTTGTACTTCTCTGCTGCCTCCTTATTGCAGAGGATCATGCCGCCTCTGGGGCCGCGCAGCGTCTTGTGTGTGGTAGTCGTCACAACATCCGCATAGGGAATGGGACTGGGATGGAGCCCTGCTGCCACCAGACCCGCGATATGCGCCATATCCACCATGAGCACAGCGCCCACCTCGTCCGCAACCTCGCGGAACTTTTTGAAGTCGATGGTTCTCGCATAAGCGGACGCGCCCGCAATAATCATCTTCGGTTTGTTTGCGATCGCCAGCTCGCGCATCCTGTCGTAATCCAGAAATCCTTCGTCATTTACACCGTAGGGCACAATATGAAAATACTTTCCGGACATGTTGACCGGGCTTCCGTGTGTCAGGTGTCCGCCGTGATCCAGATTCATGCCCATAATGGTATCGCCGGGCGTACAAACCGCAAACTGTACCGCCATGTTCGCCTGTGCGCCGGAATGGGGCTGTACATTTACATAGTCGCATCCGAACAGTTCCTTGGCGCGCTCGATTGCCAGGTTCTCCACTACGTCCACGCACTCGCAGCCGCCGTAGTATCTTTTACCCGGGTAGCCTTCCGCATACTTGTTGGTAAGGGGGCTTCCCATCGCAGCCATCACTGCCTTGCTTACCCAGTTTTCGGAAGCGATCAGCTCAATGTGGCTGTTCTGTCTTTCCTGCTCCTCCACGATCGCCTGTGCGATCTCGGGATCCACTGTCTTAACTTCTTCTAATGAATACATGTTCTCCTCCATTCCTCTGATACATTAACGTGTAAAATTTGGTTGTGTTTGATTATAACATTGATAAGGTATTTTGACAAGATAGCGGTTGCATGCGCACGCGCTTACTGTTAAAATAAAATTATTCAAAAGATTCGAGGTACAAGAGTATGTATCATATCATCATAAATCCCGCTTCCCGCTCGGGACGCGGCAAGAAAATATGGCTGGAGGTCATACAGCCCGCCATGCTGGAAAAAAACATCGCCTTTCAGGCTTACTTTTCCGAGAAGGCGGGTGATGTGGAGCGTCTTGCCTCCTATATCTCCTCAGCCTTCCCCGGCTCGCCGGAGGATCCCTGCCGCCTGATCGTGCTCGGCGGCGACGGTACGGTCAATGAGACACTGCAGGGCGTACACGATTTTTCCAACGTGATCTTAGGCTACATTCCCACAGGCTCCAGCAATGACCTGGCGCGGGATCTTGGCATCTCCAAGGATCCGCTGGACGCTCTGGAGCATATCCTCGACGCGGAGGCGCACCCGGAGTACATCTGCCGGATGGACAAAGGGGTTACCGTTACGGACGGGCACAAGCGCTCCTTTGCCGTAAGCTGCGGGCTTGGCTTTGACGCCGCGGTGTGCGAGGAGGCAATGAGCTCCCGCATCAAGGATACCTTAAACCGGCTGGGGCTTGGAAAGCTGACCTACTTCGGCATTGCCTTAAAGCAGCTCTTCGCCGCTCCCAGAACCACCTGCAAGCTGTATCTGGACGACAAAAAAGATCCTGTTACCATAAACAAATTCCTGTTTATGACCGCCATGAACCATCAGTATGAGGGCGGCGGCTTCAAGTTCTGCCCCGGTGCGGACTACACCGACGGCGTGCTGGAGCTCTGCGTTGCGGGAAATCTGCCCAAGCTGGTCGTTCTGTTTGCGCTGCCCACCGCCTTTTTCGGCAAGCACTATCTGGTGCCCGGCATCCAGCATTACAGCGCGAGCAAGGCGCGTCTTGAGTGCAGCGCCCCCCTGTGGCTTCACACAGACGGCGAGGTACACAGGCGCGCCTCCGTCCTCGAGATATCCTGTGCTAAGCGGGCAATCCGGTTTATCCGCTGATTTCTGAAGACTTTCTTAATAATATCTGAAACTTGAGAAAAAAGGATTGCAAATTTTTCATTGTTGATTATACTGTAACTTGAGCCTAAAAACAGGGGTTGAGGGATAATAGTACCCTAATGAGGGGAGTCAGTTGTGGAAAAGTTTAAAAAATTTTATGAACGCTATCGGCACGCAATTCCGCTGATCGTGTACGGCGTCATCTATCTGACATGGTTCTGTCATTTGGAAAAGACCATGACAAAGCAGTACACCGTGATTCACATGGCACTGGATGATGTGATTCCGTTCTGCGAAGTGTTTGTCATTCCGTATTTTTTGTGGTTTGCGTACATCGCGGCTGTTGTCCTCTACTTCTTCTTTAAAGATAAGGATGACTACTACCGCACCTGTGTCTTTCTCTTTACGGGAATGACTGTTTTTCTGATTATCTCGACGCTCTTTCCGAACGGCCATCACTTACGGCCCTACGTCATGCCGAGAGATAACATATTTACCCGTCTGGTGCAGTTCCTTTACTCCACGGATACGCCGACCAACCTTTGGCCGAGCATCCATGTTTACAACTCGCTGGGCGCGCACTTTGCCATTGTAAAAAGCAAACATTTTGAGAATAAAAAGGGGATCAGGATCGCTTCTTTCGTGCTTGCCGTCTCCATTATTCTCTCAACAATGTTTATTAAGCAACATTCTTTATTTGATGTATTGACAGCTTTCGGATTATCTGCTATTATGTACTTAGTCGTTTATAGATGCGATGTAGTTCTGGCAATCAGGCACCGGTTAAAGCGCGATGACGGATCCAGAGCACAGATTGGGTAATACCCAATCGTCCCTAATTTGCAGGCAATATTCATTGCTGAATTCCTATTATAGAAAGCCGCAGGATAACCCCTATGTCCTGCGGTTTTCTGCATCCATTTTTATTGCCGGGTGATGTAAGATAAAACGTGTACCGCTGGGTACACGCGCAAAAAAACTGCGCGGCGACAAGAAAACCGCACGGTCAAAATCGTGCGGTTTTTTATCGTCTTCTCTCAGTTAAAATTAAAAATCTTCTGGCAGATGCGGTAGCCTTCCACGGAGATCTTTCTGCCGCCCTTCCCCGGAAGGTTCATGGCGCCTCCCATGATGCCGTTGCGCAGCCACAGATACAGCATCCTGTCTCTCTGCTTCAGATATTGCCACAGCTCCTTCTTGACCTCCAGATGCTCCTCCGTTCCGGACCGGATGCAGAGGATCGAGGAAACCGTCATGATGATCTCCAGATAATTCCTCATGTACTGGTGTCTCTTCTTGCATTTTAAAATCTGGGGCTTGTTGTCCACGTAGTAATCAATCATGATTTTGTTGACCCTGACCTGCTGATCCAGCCGCGAGATCATAATACCCTCATTGACGGACTGATCCTCCCTGCCGATGTAATAGCGGTAGAAATTCACATCCAGATAATACATATTCTCCACATGCAAAAGCGGCTCAAACACATAGATGTTATCCACATAGAAGGTATGCTCCGGCAGATGGATCCCACTGTCCTTCAAAAGCTTGGTGCGGAAGATCACGGAGTGCATCAGGATGTAATGCCCCTTGCTAAAATGGTGGCAGTCCGCCCATGTAAACATGCGGTCCTTCGGCAGGATGTGGCGGTAGTTCATCACCTTCTTACGCTTCTCCCCCTCCTTCTCATAGACAAAATTGCTGATGAGCATATCGAGGGGCTTACCGCCCTCCACGATGCTTCGCAGGGTCTCTAAAATCTTTGCATACGCCTCCGCCTGCACCCAGTCGTCGCTGTCCACCACCTTGAAATACAGGCCGGTCGCATTCTGTATGCCGGTGTTTACCGCCGATCCGTGTCCCCCGTTCTGCTGATGGATGGCACGGACGATGTCCGGGTACTCCGCCGCATAGCGGTCTGCAATCTGCGCGGTGTCGTCCTTCACGGAGCCGTCGTCAACGATCAGGATCTCCACATCCTTCCCTCCCGGCAACAGTGAGTTGATGCACTTTTCCATGTATGCCGCCGAATTGTAGCATGGAATTGCGATGGATAATAGCTTCATTTCTCTTGTTCCTTTCGATATTTTTCATTTCCCAGTTTCATATTCACATAATCCGTGTACGCCGCAAAAGCCGACGGAACCGGATAACTCTTCTCCGCCTCATCCGTTTTGGCAAAAATCCACTGCTCTCTCTCCGTAAATGCACTCTTTGGCGCAAGCTCATCCACCCGGATCAAAAAGCCGTGCATATGCCATTCTTTGTGGGTAAAAATATGCTTTGCATCCGGCAGGGGCACGATCCGCAAAATCTTAAGTCCCCTGTCCGCCAGCCACCGTTCCACCCGGTCGGCGCTCCGGAAGCCCTCCAGGGAGGGAAACTCATACATGCCCGCCAGAAGTCCGCGGTCAGGGCGCTTGTGCAGTGCCACCGTATTTTCATCCCGCACCACCAGCACCGTCTTTTCCTCCACGGTGCGCTGCTTCTTGGCGCGTTTCCTCGGATAGAGCGCCTGCACGCCGTCCGCATATGCCATACAGAGCGCGGATAAGGGGCAATCTTCACAGTGGGGCGCGCCGTTGGGAATACAGACCGTGGCGCCGATCTCCATGAGCGCCTGATTGAATGCGCCCGGACGATCCGGCATCACACGCCGAAGCTCGTCCTCCATTGCCTTTTTCACAGCGGGGAGCGTGATGTCCTCCTCCCTGCGTCCGACCCTTGACAGCACACGCAGCACATTCCCGTCCACAGCCGGCTCCGGCTTTCCAAACGCGATGGAGACGATGGCGCCCGCGGTGTAGCTGCCGATGCCCTTTAGCTTTAAAAGCTCCTCATAGGAATCCGGCATACTGCCGCCGTACTCCTCCATGATCTGCACCGCCGCCTTTTGCAGGTTCCGCACCCGGTTGTAATAGCCGAGCCCCTCCCACAGCTTGAGCAGCGCTTCTTCCTCCGCCCCCGCGAGTGCGCCCACATCCGGCAGCGCCCGCATGAACCGGTCATAGTAAGGCTTTACCGCCTCCACTCTGGTCTGTTGCAGCATGATCTCCGATACCCATACATGATAAGGCGTGGGATCCTCCCGCCAGGGGAGAATCCGCCTGTTAGTATCATACCATTTTAGGAGCGGTTTGGGAATGTCTTGAAGGCATCCCTTTCTTAATTTTATCTTAGCATCCGCTGAATTGTTTCCAAATAAAACGGCGTCCCCCAGCCGGATTTCCACAGGCGCCCGCAGCGTCATGCCATCCCGGGTCACATCACAGTCATAGGCAAGCAGCCCAACGCCCGCTCTCCCTGCGGCGGAAAGTGCCTCCGCAAATGCGGGCTGCATGCGCTCATTGGGTGAAAAATAGCGAACCTGCTTCATTTGCACCACAAACAGGATATAGGTCTCGTACCCCTCCCTCTGCGCCGCGATCAGCTCCTCCACATGCTTCAGCGCCCGCTCCGAGGGCGCGTCCGGGAACAGAACCACGCCGTCCTCCTCCAGTGTAACGCCCTTCACCTCCATGAAGATCCTGCGCTCCCCCGCCTCCATGTAGAAATCAAAGCGGGAATTTCCGTATTTTGTCTCCGGACGAAGAAAAGACAGGTCCGGAAAGAGCGCTCCGCTGCGAAGCCACTCCTCCACGGCCCTGTTCGGCGCCTGGGAATCCATATTGATCAACCGCCCTGCCTTGTCCACCGCAACCAGATCATAGCCGGTCTTTCGGTGGGGATCCCTGTTTTCCTCCAGATACACGGTGGCTCCCTCGGTCAGAAGCTCCCGGCACCTTCCTGTATTCTTCACATGCACGGTCTCTCTTTTTCCGGCGATTTCCACATAGGCAATAAACCGGTTAGGTCTCTCCAAAAAGACACCCTCAACTACATTGTGATACTTCATCCGTCTTTCTTTCCAGTCTGTATATATTTGCCTTGCTCCGCAGCGGCACCCGGGCTGCCGGAACCACCTCGGCGGCAAGGCTGGTATGAATCATCTGATCATCAAAATAAATCTGCGCCCCAAAGGCGGAAAGCACCTCTTTCTTGGTGATCCCACCCAGAAAAAAGGCTTCATCCACGCGCACATTCCACGCCCGCAGGGTGCGGATCACCCGCTCATGGCAGGGTGCGCAGCGCGCCGTGACAAGTGCGGTGCGGATGGGCGCGTTTGCCGCATCAAATTCCCGCTGCAAGTCCGACAGGATCTTGAGAAATCTGGCAAAAGGACCTGCATGCAGCGGCAGCGCCGCCTTCTCCCTCTCGCTGTGCTCAAATGCCTCGAGCCCCTTCTCCCTGTAAATCTGCTCCGCCTCGTCGGAGAACAAGACCGCGTCCCCGTCAAAGGCGATCCTGATCGGGGCTCCCTGCTCCTTCGCGGCATCGTAGCCCCGCCCGTCGCAGATGATTCCCGCCGCGATCCCCGCATCCACCGCCGCCTGCACATCCTCCTCGCAGGCAGACAGAAACAGATCCGTGTGAAATGCTGTCAGATAGGGGGACAGGGACGCGCCGCTCAAAAAGAACGCTCTGGTAATGCCAAGCCCGTAATGCTCGATGGAATGAAAGATCCGTAACGAGATATCCGGGCTGTTCTTGGACATCAAGATCACCTCTACCCGGTTCTCCCCGTCTCCGCGGTTTAAACCGAGCAGCCCCTTTATCAGGGCAAATCCGGGACCCGGCTTCAACACATCGGCCTCATGCTCCCGCTGGTAGGCGGCATACGCCTCCACGCCCTGTTCTTCAAAAATTTTGTTTTCCGTATTCAAATCAAAAAGCGCCCGGGTAGAAATTCCGATCACCAATCTATTGTCAAGACTGTATGCCATTCTGCTCTCCAATCCGCAGACGCCCTACCTTCTGCCGCTATCTCAACCGGCTGCACTCATATTTGTCCAGCATGGAAAGACAGCTCTTAAGACCGTTGAAACGCTCCTCGATGCTTCCATCGGGAACCTCCACATCGCATGCCACCGCCATTGTGGTGATCATCTCGTCCGTGATCCGGGGCTTTAAGCACATGAGGATTTCCAGTCTCTTTTCGTAGGTGTCCGCATCCAAAAATTCCAACACCATAGGATCAATAGAAATCTCTTTCTCCTGCACCGGGGCGGGCTGTGCCTCCCGTTCTTCCGGGACTGCAGCCTCCTGTGCCGCCTGCAGCTCAAACCGATAGGTCTGGGAAGCCTGCGGGTACTTCTCCCGATCCAGCTTTGCCGTAAAATCACCGAGCGGCCTTGCATAGATCTTGAACTGCCCGTACAGCGCCTGATAGATCACAAGCTGCTCCCCCGTTTCGGAGTGCTCCGCCACCGCGAGTATCTGATAGAGATTTCCTTTGAAATGTCTGTATATTTCATGTGGTCTGGGAATTTGGGACATAGGTTTCTCCTTTCGTCTGCCGGATTCTATGTTCCCTATTATAATCCCAAAATCCTCTCTTGTCATGCATTTCCTGTCAGGGAAAACCGGAACGCGCACCGCTCTGCCGCAAACGCCATGCCGGCAAGCTCCTCAGTAAGCGCCTCCTTCTCCTCCCCGGAAAGCCGGTCAAATCTCCTGTTGTGGATCACAATGCTGCACTCCCTGCTCCCGTCCTCAAATACCGTCCTTGTCAGCATGACCCCGCTGTCACGGTAACCGATCTCGTTCAGATAAGCTCTCAGCACGGCGACATATTCCTCCTCCAGACGGCTGTAATATGCCTCCTGCCGTGCAAGCTCCTCCATGCTCTGGCACTTTGCCACGCCCGCCACGGACAGTGTGGTGACAAGCACCAGAAAGCAGGTGAATCCCCAAAACGCAATTTTCTTTTTCATAAGTGGTTCCTCCGTTTCCTTTGATAGAACCACTATACAAAATTAAAAGTCCAAAAAAACTCCCTTTTACTGATGCTCCTGCACCCCTTCGATATCAATGCCGAAAAGATTCCTGTAATAGCCCACGATTCCCTTGTAACCCCACTCCTTGATGGAGGAACCGTTCTCCAACGCAATCGTGATGGGCACAAAGCCCCAGCGTATGCCCGTTGCCGCAAAGGACGCATTCTCGCAGGGGGAATGATAGAAGCTGTACTCACCGCGCTCAAAGCCCATCAGGAACACCATGTCCCCGTAGGTGAGATCCGTCAGGGGACCGTATCCCTCCGCCTCATAGTACGCGCCGCAGCCGTCCATAAACTGGTTGTTCAGAAACTCCACCACTTCCTTGTCGTCCGAAGTGATCTGGGCAATGTACTCCGTCACCTCCGCGCAGTAAAGCTCCGCCTGATAGATGATAAACTCGGTGGCGTCCACACGGAAGGTGAAATCAAAGGTCTCGTAATCGGAAAAACGCAGTGTCCAGAAGCCCGTCTCCGCATTTTCCGTCGCGCTGTCGCTCAGGTTGTAATACTCCGCGTAGACGATATTGCTCTCAATGTCATAGGCGCTGATATCCGGCATCAGCTTGTGCAGAACCGCAATGCCGATCGCCTCCTTCAGTCCGTCATACAGGTTTCTGTCCAACACCTCCCCATCGCTTAATGCCAGCGTCCGGCGGATGGAGTTTTTGTTGTTGATCACCACCATGACCTGCTGCACGCGCTCACTCACCGTCATTTCCACCAGCGTCTCAAAGGAGAAGCTCTCCCGCTCCACGGCATGCACCTGATTCAAATCCTTGCCGTCCACCACCGCGCTGAACATCTGCGGCATCAGAAAGGTGGCCAGTATCAGGATCATAATCATCAGGACTGCTATTGTATAATCCAGCATTCCGCCTGTTTTCTCACTCCTCTTCATGTCCCGGCACCTCCTTCTTCGGGAATCGGACGGTGATCAACGTTCCCTCACCTTCCTTGCTGTCGATATGCCACTCTGCACCGTGTACCTCCAAGATCCTGCTGCAGAGCGTCATGCCCAGACCTGCACCGCCCTCCTTGCGGGAGCGGGATTTATCCACCATATAAAAGGCTTCCGTGATCTTTTCAATCTCGGAGGCAGGCATGCCGCAGCCGTTGTCCTGCACGGTCAGCATGTAGCCGTCCTTCTCCGCCCTGCCGCCAATGTTGATCTGTCCGCCCTCCGGCAGCGCCTTTCTGGCGTTGTCGATGAGATTGACCAACAGGGAGATTAAAAGGTCGCGTTCGCCGCAGATCACACCCTCCTCCATCCGGGCGGTAAAAGAAATCTTCTTGGTCTCCAGACTCTTTTCCGTGATCTGCTCCGCCTCCCTCACTAACTCTGAAACGTCCACCTCCCTGAACCGGTACTCCTGATTGCGGGTGACGATCAGCTCAAGGAGCTTAAAGGAAAGGCTTTCAAGCCGCTTTCCCTGAGAATAGATATAGTTTGCCGCCTGGGCGGTCTCCTCCGGTGTCATGTCCATGGTGCGGAGCATGTCCGCATAGCCGATGATGGAGGTCAGGGGCGTTTTCAGCTCATGGGCGAAGGAGGCGGTAAAGTCCTCCTGCTTGCGCGCCGCATCCTTGAGCTCGTCCATCTTCTGCACCAGACTGTCCGCCATCTGGTTGAAATCCTGTGCCAGCGTGCCGATCTCATCCCCGCTCATCACATCGGAACGCACATCATACTCACCCTCCGCAAACCGTTTTGTGGTCTCGGAGAGCGCCACAACCGATTTCGTCAGGAAATGGGACAATAAAAGCACGATCACACCGGACGAAACGATCAGCGCCAGCATGATGATACGGTACTGGTCGTAGAAATGATCCCTCTCCTGATACAGCTCCGTGATGTTCTTTGCGCTCTCCAGATAATAAATACGCCCGCCCATGGCACTCTTGCACAGAAAGATCAGATATTTTTCGTTTCCCGTCTCCAGCACCTGATAGACGCAGGTATTCTCGCCAAGCTGGTTCATCAGGTCATGCTCCAGAATAAGCTCCGAATTTTCATAGATTACATCTCTGGTTCCGCGGTACAGCCTGTATAGGTAGCCCTGCCCGTCCAGATTTCCCACGATGGATTCCGTCAGCTCCCTCACGATCCGCTCCGTCTGGTAGTTTTCGGAGAGGGAGTTCATATTCACCTCAAAGGCAAACTGGAACAGACGGCTCTCTCTGTTGCCCTCCTCAATCTCCTTCCTCAGGGAATTGCGGAAGGACTGGGTGATCATCCAGATGCCGAACACGCTGAACACCGCTGTGATCATCGCGGTAAAAACAAAAAATATCTTCCAGAAAAATTTCATGCGGGCTCCTTCCTTACGCCTCCAGTCTGTAGCCTACCTTGTAGACCGCCACGATCTTGTCCTCCCAGTGGAGCTTCTTCTTTAAGCGCTGCACATGGAGATCCACGGTTCTGCTCTCCCCCATGTACTCGCTCTCCCACACATTTTCGTAGATGGTGTCCCTGTAAAGGGCAATATTCTTGTTGCGGATAAACAGAAGCAGAAGCTCAAATTCCTTCAAAGTCAGCATGACCTGCTCCCCGTTCTGCACCACGGTACGGGAATCCACGTCCACCTCGATATCCAGCACCTTTATGACCCGCTCGCCCTTGTTGTAGCGCCGAAGCACCGCCTCCACCCGTGCCAGCAGCTCCACGATCTCAAAAGGCTTTGAAATATAGTCGTCCGCTCCCTTTTTCAATCCCTTCACCTTGTTCTCCACACTGCCCATCGCCGTGAGGAAAATAACCGGCGTGTCCAGACTCTGGGCGTACTCTAAAAGCTCGTAGCCGTTGATCTTCGGCAGCATGATGTCAAGCAGGATCAGATCAAAATGATCCGATGCCATGATATCCGCGGCCTCCTGTCCGTCAAAGGCACAGCGGCACTGATAGCCCGCCTTCACCAGATTCATCCGGATCAGGTTGGATATGGGTTCTTCATCTTCCACAATTAATATCTTGATCATACCTATCTCCGCTCCATCCATACTACGCCCATTTTACCGGGCGGTTGTATCATACTTGCATCGGTCTAAAGAACCGACATGATCAGCAGCTCCACGCTCATGGTGTCGTTCATTTTTCCCGTTTTGACCGCTTCCTCCGCCTCCACGCAGCGGCGCACCGCCCTGCGCAGATCCTTCTCCTTAAACCGTGCCGCCTGCGTCACATACTTGCCCGCCACAAAAACCGGACGTCCGATCTTTTCCCCGATCTTTTTATTGTCATAGCCCTTGTTTTTCAGCTCCTTCACCTGTAACAGCGTATTGCACTGTCTGGCGATCAGGAACAGGATCCTCATGGGCGGCTCCTTCAGCGCCAGCAGATCGTAGTACAGCGTAAGTGCCCGCTTGGTCTTTTTCTCCCCGATGGCGTCCACCATGTCAAATATATGGTTGCTCATGCGGGTGGTGCAGACTTCGTCCACATCCTGCTTCTCCACCACATCCCGACCCATGCAGTAGCAGGACAGCTTTTCAAGCTCCGAGCGGATATTTGCCATATCCGTTCCCACCTTGTCCAGAAAATATTCCGCGCATTCCTCCGTGATCTGTTTGCCGTCCTTTTTCAGGATGCCCGCGATCCAGCGTTTCAGGGTTCTCTCATCCTGCTCGGCAAACTCCGTCACCCTGCCGGACTGCTGTACCTGCTTATAGAGCCTGCTTCTTTTGTCAACCTCGCTCTCCACAAACACAAAGCTGACCGTCTGGGCGGGATTTGCAAGATACTCCGCAAGCTTCTCTCCACCCGACTTAAACCACCCCGTGTTCTCCAGCACGATGACCCGCCGCTCCGAGAAAAAGGGCAGCGTCTCCGCCAGATCCACGATCTGTCCCGGGTTTACATCCTTTCCCTCAAAATAGTGGGCGTTCATGGCGTCCCCATCCCCGAGCAGCGCATCCTTCAACCTGTCCCGGTACTGCCTGCGCAGATATGCTTCCTCCCCGAAAAGCAAGTACATCTGTTTGAAATTTCCGCTCTTGATATCCTCATTCAACTGCTGCATATTTGGCACAACCTCTCATTTTTTCAGTACAACAAAATCCGCATCCTGATAAATAATGCTGCCGTCCCTTCCCTCCGCCACATCATTGTCCTCCGGCGACGTCCAGATATAATTCAGAATCAGATAACACTCACCCTCATCGTTCCGGTAGCCTTCGATACTGCCGTCCACACAATGCAGGGAGGTATACAGATCGATGGCAAGCAGCTCGTCCTGCATCCAGACACCGTCCATTTTCTCATTGATATGGTTGGTATATATATTTCCCTCCCCCGAAAACAGCTCCGCATGCTCCAGCAGAAGCTCCTCGAAGGAATCCGTGGTCTCCCCGGCAATTCTCTTATAATCAGCCTTCACGTTGAACGAAAGAAGCAGAACTCCAAAGCAGCATGCCACCGCCAGCACAACCTTTGCCAGCACGCTTTTCGCCTGCTTTACAATGCCCGGCAGCACCAGTCCGCCGCACACATACAGCCCGATGTAGGAAGGATATACATAGGTGATCAGCTTGGTCTTCGGAATGGCAAAGATCAGACACGGAAGCACCACCCACAGAGCCGGCACAAGCCACTCCCGCCCGTTTTTCATACGCGGCAGGGCAAAGCCTCCCTCATAAAACAACAGTGCCGCGCCGATTCCCAGAAAGAACACCACGACCAGCGTGCTGTTCTCCTGAAACATGCTCCGGAAATAGTAGAAGAAACCGCCCTCGGTTCCGGCGATCACCTCCGCAGACCGGTGCAGCACGTCCTCAAAAAGCATGCCCCTCAAAAAGGCAAAGCCGTCCCTTGTGTACCGCAGAAGCGCCCAGACCAAAACCGGCAGCGCGCAGGATCCCGCAAAAGCGCCCCACTCCTCAAGTGCCGTCCTCTTTTTCCCGAGAACAAAGAACACGATCAGCACGATCAGAAGCGGCACGCCCGCGTGAAAGCTCTTGGTCAGAAAAGCCGCCGCGCACAAAAGCCCGATCCCCGCGTACAGAAGCAGCTCCCGCTTCTGTGCCTCCCGTTTCCGCTCGCACAGGATCAGCAACAGGAGCATCGCCCCGGTAAAAAAGAGATTATACAGCGCGTTGGCGTCTCCCTTTCTCGCCATGCTGTCAAACAGCAGATGCTTGGAGCAGCCGAACAACAAAAGCGTCAGGCTACCCGCCCAGAAGCTGCGTTTGTGCGCCACATAGAGAGCCGAAAGGAGCGCGGTCAGAAAGTAACAGCACGCAGCGCCAAAGCGTATGGCAAACAGATTCACCCCGAAAATGGCGTACTGCACCGCCATCATATACACGGAAAGGGGCGGCTTCAGATTGAAATAATCAATCTCCCCATTGTAGGTCGTCACAATCAGATCCTTGCTTTGGTACATTTCCAATGCATTTACGGCATGGCGTCCCTCATCGAATCCCAGAATCGTATCGGCGTCCAGCCTCCAGAAAATAAAAAAAGCAGTAAAAAGGGCGGCGGCACAAAATGCCGCACACCCCGCAATCTTGCTTCGTTTTTTTGAAACAGTTTTACTCGATGCCATCAAAGGTTCCTTTCGGTGCATATACAATGGCGTAAATGCCGCTTGTCTTTGTGGTATGGATGGTCAGTGTGGAGATTTCCTCGTCCGTGTCCGGGCAGACGCTCATTTCCCCGTCCGCATACACAAGGACTGCAAAGTCCGCT